>SKEY01000024.1_pt1 | contig 249100 bp, 237 predicted proteins | sample 4843871 | NCBI WGS metagenome assembly SKEY01 (sample SAMN11008797, study PRJNA524170) | human gut metagenome | biome: Human fecal sample; material: Feces; isolation source: fecal sample from pouch patient p36 | host: Homo sapiens | place: Israel: Tel-Aviv | collected 2016-12-04
TAGAGAATGTAAGACCCCTTAGAGACTATGAGGTAGATAGGGCATGGGTGTAAGTGCAGAGATGCACTGAGCTGAATGTCACTAATAGGTCGAGGGCTTATCCGGGAAGGCACAGGAAAGAGATACAAAAAGGATGAAGATAGTTTTCGTATTCGGTTTTGAGGGAATACGTTCCTAATGGAATGATAGTTCCGTTTATCTATATATTAAATTTATGTTAGAATCCTGTTTATACAGGATTTTTTTATATTATAGCCTTCCATTGTCTTTTAAAACTATTTATGGTAACATATAACTGCTTAACAAATACAAGAAAGGATGTAGTACTCATATATTGAGGCTAGGTACAGAGAATGCAGAATTTAATGAAATTACAAAATGGTAGTGATATAAGGGGAATTGCGTGTGAAGGTGTAGCTGGAGAAGAGGTAAATCTGACACCAGAAGCCGGTAATTTAATTGGTCAGGCTTTTGCAATATGGCTTGGACGTAAGAAGCAGAAGGCAGTGACTGATTTAAGAATTGGAATCGGTCATGATTCCAGAATTACCGCCCAGTCTTTGTATGAAGCAGTAGCAAAGGGCTTAACTGTACAGGGAGCAACTGCATATTACTGTGGGCTTGTATCGACTCCTTCTATGTTTATGACTACTGTTTTTGAAGAGTTTGCATTTGATGGAGCAATTATGATTACTGCAAGCCATTTGCCATTTAACAGAAATGGATATAAATTTTTTGACAGAGACGGTGGACTGGAACATGATGATATTACAGAAGTACTTAAAATTGCCTCTGAGCTGTCTGTAGCAGATGCAGATATATCCGGTGTAGAGACAGTGGACAGCATTTCTGTATATTGTGATTTTCTGAAGGATAAAATAAAGAAAAGCATTCAGGCACAGGAGTATGATACACCATTGAAAGAACTGCATGTAGTTGTAGATACAGGAAATGGCGCAGGTGGATTTTTCGTAGATAAGGTATTGAAGCCATTAGGTGCAGATACATCTGGAAGTCAGTTTCTGGAGCCGGATGGTAATTTCCCGAATCATATTCCAAATCCGGAGAATAAGCAGGCTATGGATGCGATCAGAAGTGCCGTTCTTAATAATCAGGCAGATCTGGGTATTATATTTGATACAGATGTAGACAGAATGTCTGCTGTACTTCCAAATGGTGAGGAAGTAAACAGAGATGCCATTATTGCTATGATGACAGCCATTATTGCAGCAGACTATCCTGGTGGAACGATTGTTACGGACTCTGTTACAAGTGACAGATTGACACGTTTTATTGAAAGTATCGGTATGAAACAGCATAGATATATGCGTGGATATAAGAACGTTATCAACGAGTCAATCAGATTAAATAAGGAAGGTATTGTATCTCCTTTGGCAATTGAGACTTCCGGTCATGGTGCTCTGAGCGAGAATTATTTTCTGGATGATGGTGCATATATGGCAGTTAAGTTGTTGATCGCATTGGCAAAGGCAGCAAAAGAGGGCAAGACTTTGGCATCATTCATTGAGAAGCTTGAGAAAGGATATGAGGAAAGAGAATATCGTTTCAAGATTACAGGTGAAGATTTCAAAGAATACGGCAAGCAGGTACTGGCTGCTTTTGAAGAACGTGCCAAGGCAAAGGGATATCATATTGCACCAAACTCTTACGAAGGAATCAGAATTACTTTTGACAGTGATGAAGTAAAAGGCTGGCTTCTTCTGAGAATGTCTCTGCATGATCCACAGATGCCATTGAATGTGGAAGGTGTCAGAGAAGGAGACTGCGATAAGTTATACCAGATTGTGTTGGAATTGGTGGATGGTTTCGACAGACTTGTGATTCCTGCAAAATAGTATAAATAATGGAACAGAAAAGAGGTTTAGAATGAGAATAGGAATGGGTTATGATGTCCACAAATTAGTGGACAACAGGCCATTGATCATAGGTGGGGTTGAGATTCCCTATCATTTAGGCTTATTGGGACATTCAGACGCAGATGTATTATTACATGCGGTTATGGATGCATTACTTGGTGCAGCCGCACTGGGAGACATTGGGAAACATTTTCCTGATACAGATGAAGCATACAAGGGCATTTCCAGTATGGTGTTATTGGAAAAGGTGGGAGAGCTCTTAGAAGAAAAAATGTTTCTGATTGATAATATTGATGCCACGATTATTGCACAGGCACCCAAGATGCGTCCTTATATAGATACTATGAGAGAAAACATTGCCAAAGCATTGAAGATTGATATAGATCAGGTCAATGTAAAGGCAACGACAGAGGAAGGCTTGGGCTTTACCGGAGAAGGACTTGGTATTTCTTCACAGGCAATTTGTATGTTGACAACTCCAAGGGAAGCATATTCTGCAGATGTAAGCAGTTCCCTACCCTGTGGAGGATGCAGAGGATGTGGAAACCAGTAAAATGGAACAGGTCATACGTGCAGAAGCTGCAGATTACAGAATCCGCAGCAGAATTGAACATAAATATGATGTATTGACACAGAATGAAGGAGAGGAAATCCTTTTTCAGATACAGGAGAAGGAACCAGTCAGTGCCTTGCGGTTGAAGCCATATTCTGCAGCTATACGCAGAATACCGGCTTTGCCAAGAAATAACAGGTTGTTATCCATGGCAGACATGACGAGGACAGATACATCCATTATTACACTGGCCGGAGAAAATGAGTCCTATCAACGTAGAGCGCTGGAAGCAGCCATTGCCTATCAGGATGCAATGGGGATTCCTTGTATTTTTGCATCAGGAGAGAAAGAACAATTACTGACTGAATATGGGTTTGGAACTGTGTTAAAGCTACCCTCTTATCGAATCAATCAGGAATTACTGAGTGATTCTTTATTGCTTCAGGCAAGAATCAGTGGCAGTATAGAATTCGTTCCTTCCTATATAAAGATTGCAGCACTCAGACGAAACGGACTCATGGAGCTTTCACATTTTGCGAATACTGTATTATGCAGGAAATATGGGTTATTCATGATCAGAGGTGCTGTATATTATGAGAAAATGCTGCAGGAGCTGGAAGCGGATGGCGGAGGTATTTATCTCATTATGGAATATGGAAATCTGAAGGGATATTTTGCAGTGGATGGCAAAGGAGAAGTAAGGGAATCCATATTTGAAAATGATCTGGAATGTGAGAGATATATGATTAAGCAGAGTGGTAAGGAAAAGCATGTAATGGCAAGAGTAGGTAATCTCACACAGTTGCTGCGTTATATAGCAAGCAAGGGAAAAGTAACGATTGCATTACAGCTTACGGATGATGTGAATTCTGCCAATAATGGATATTATATCTGGTATCTGGATGATGATGGAAGCAGAATCGAACGGATAGCAGAGAAAGATGAAGAGATATTCAGACCGGAACTGAACATCACGATAGGACAGCTTATAACTTTTTTATTAGGCTATGATAAGTTGAAAGAAAGCCTGAAATTTGATAGTATATATGTAATTAAGCCTGTTTTTATCAATGAGGTATGAAGAAACAGAGAATAGAGAAGTCGATGACTAAGGAGGAATATTATGTCTTTTATTACAACACCGCATATTAATGCAGAAGCTGATGCATTTGGCAAGACCGTGCTTATGCCTGGAGATCCACTGCGTTCCAAGTTTATTGCAGAGAATTACCTGGAGAATGCCAAGCTGGTCAATAATATCAGAGGTATTCAGGGATATACAGGTACTTATAAGGGAACAAAAGTCAGTGTTATGGCAAGTGGTATGGGTATGCCTACCATTGGAATCTATTCTTATGAATTATTTACATTCTTTGGTGTAGATAATATTATGAGAATTGGCTCTACAGGAGCTTTACAGGAGAATGTAAAGGTAAGAGATATCATCATTGGCATGGGCGCATGTACCAATTCCAACTATGCAAGCCAGTACGGTCTGGCAGGAACTTTTGCACCAATCGCAAGCTATCCTCTTATGAAAGAAGCAATCAATCAGGCAGACCAGATGCATGCAAATTACCATGTAGGTAATGTCCTTTCTTCTGATACATTCTATTCAGATGACAAGACTGCTACAGCAGGATGGCAGAAGATGGGCGTATTATGTGTAGAAATGGAAGCAGCAGCATTATATATGAATGCAGCCAGAACAGGTAAGAATGCACTGGCAATTCTCACAGTATCTGACCACATGATAACAGGTGAGGAGACTACTGCAGAGGAGAGACAGAATTCCTTTACCCAGATGATGGAAATTGCGCTGAATACAGTAGTTGCTGTGGAAAAATAAAATAAAAACAGCCGTTGACAAATCAGCTTTTTTTGCATATTCTATAGTAAGAATACATGATAAGAACTGGATAGGATAAAAGGCTTGGAACGAAAGAGTAAGTATTCGGAAGCTTACAGAGAGAAGATGCCACAGGTTGAGAGCATCTTTATGAAGAAGATTACCCAAGTGCATTCGGGAGCCGATTCTGTGAAATCACAAGGTTAGCAGAGTACGTAAGCGCACGTTACGCGTCAGAGTGTTGGACAGCAGTATGTCCTTTAATAGAGTGGAACCGCGGATAAATTCGTCTCTTGATGAGTTTGTTCGCGTTTTTGTTTAGAAAGAAAGCATGGGTGATAGTGATGGGATTTTTGAAAAATATCAAAAATGAAATCAAGGTAATCAGAGAACGTGATCCGGCTATTCATTCGGATATGGAGGTTTTTCTGTATCCCAGTTTTAAGGTTATGATGCATTATAGAATAGCGCATAAGCTGTATACGCAGGGACATTATTTCCTGGCAAGATGGGTGTCACAGAGAGGTGTGCGCAAGACTGGTATCGAGATTCATCCAGGTGCGCAGATTGGCGAGAATTTCTTCATTGATCATGGAAATGGTGTTATTATAGGCGAAACGGCGGTTGTAGGAAATAATGTCACGCTGTATCAGGGAGTAACACTTGGTGGTACTGGTAAGGAGCATGGCAAGAGACATCCGACGATTGGTGATAATGTCATGATCAGTGCAGGTGCCAAGGTGCTTGGTTCTTTTACAATAGGAGAGAATTCCAAGATCGGAGCAGGCAGTGTAGTACTGGAAGCAGTGCCGCCTAACTGTACTGTAGTCGGTGTTCCGGGCAGAATTGTAAAGCGCAATAATCAGAAGCTGGTCAGAGAAGATATGAATCAGGTCGATCTTCCAGATCCTGTAAACGAAGATATCAAGGCATTGCAACATGCAAATTCTGAAATGACCAACCGAATCATTGAACTGGAGCGGGAATTAAAAATGCTCAAGAAATCTGAGAACAAATAAAGAAAAGGAGATTGAGATAAATGGAAAACAAGTTGTCTTTTTATAATACATTGACAAGAAAGGTAGAGAAATTCGTACCAAACGTAGATGGCAAGGTGGCAATGTATACCTGTGGACCTACCGTATATCATTTTGCACATATTGGCAATCTGCGCAGTTATATTATGGAGGATATTCTGGAAAAGACATTACGCTATATTGGTTATGATGTGAAGAGAGTCATGAATATCACGGATGTAGGACATCTTTCCAGCGATGCAGATACCGGCGAAGATAAGATGCTAAAGGGTGCAAAGCGTGAACACAAAACAGTTATGGAAATTGCAAAATTCTATACAGATGCATTCTTTAAGGATTGTGGCAAGCTCAACATCAAGACTCCGGATGTGGTAGAGCCTGCTACGAACTGTATTCCTGAATTTATTCATATGATTACTGTTCTTCTGGAGAAGGGCTATGCATATGAAGCAGGCGGCAATATCTATTTTGATACATCCAAATTAAAGGATTACTACGTATTCTCCAGCCAGAGCGAGAAAGAGCTGATGGTAGGTGTACGTGATGATGTAGATGAGGATGAGAATAAGAAGAATAAGAGTGACTTCGTTCTGTGGTTCACCAAATCCAAGTTCGATGATCAGGAGCTGAAGTGGGACAGCCCATGGGGTGTAGGATATCCTGGATGGCACATTGAATGTTCCTGTATCAGTATGAAGCATCTGGGTGAATATATGGATATCCACTGCGGTGGCGTGGATAATATTTTCCCACATCATACCAATGAAATTGCACAGAGTGAGTCCTACTTGGGACATAAGTGGTGCAATTACTGGTTCCATGTACATCATCTGAATGATAAATCCGGTAAGATGAGCAAGTCCAAGGGTGATTTCCTGACAGTCTCTTTACTGGAAGAGAAGGGCTATGATCCTCTGGTATACAGATTATTCTGTTTACAGTCTCATTATCGCAAGCCACTTGAATTCTCTTATGAAGTACTGGATAATATGAGTGCGGCATACGATAAACTGGTGAAGAAGATAGGTTCCTTGCAGCAGGATGGCGAAGTAGACCAGAATGCATTCAAGGAATATCGTGATAAATTTGAAGCAGCATTGTGTGATGATCTGAATACTTCCATGGCAATCACTGTATTGTATGATATGTTAAAGGCAGATATTTCAGATGCGACCAAGTATGCACTGGCAGAAAGCTTCGATGAGGTGCTTTCTCTGAATCTTACAACTGCGCATGCAGCAAAACAGCAGGATAACGGTGTAGATGCTGAGTTGGAGACTTATGTATTAGCCAAGATCGAAGAGCGTAAGGCTGCAAAGAAAGAGAAAGATTTTGCCAAGGCAGATGCAATCAGGGCAGAGCTTCTGGAAAAAGGCATCGTTCTGGAAGATACACGCGAGGGTGTAAAATGGAAGAAAATCTGAGTATTATAAAAGAAATCCATCAGCAGACAGGAGAAAAAGGCAACGACATCCGGACTTATTCGCCTCTGACGCTGGCTTATATCGGCGATGCAGCATATGAAATTGTGATCAGGACATTGATTGTAGAGAAAGGACAGCAGGCGGTTCACGCACTGCATAAGCAGACAACCAGGATTGTATGTGCATCTGCCCAGGCGGCTATAGTAGAAGCGATTCAGGATGTTATGACAGAGAAGGAGCTGGATATCTACCGACGTGGAAAGAACAGCAAAATCAATTCTTCTGCCAAGAATATGAGCCTGGAGGACTATCGAAAAGCCACAGGGTTCGAGGCTGTATGCGGATATCTGTATCTGCAGGGAGAGACTGCCCGCATTGTGGAGCTGGTGAAGACAGGGCTGGACAGACTGGAACTTATTTAAGACTTTGAAGGCATGGATGGGCGCAAAGGACGTGCGTAGAAATGAGGAATAATATGAGATATGAAGAGTTTACGATAGAGGGCAGAAATGCAGTCATTGAGGCACTGCGTTCCGGCAAGCCTATGGACAAGATACTGATTCAGGATGGTCTGCAGGATGGCCCTATCCAGACAATTAAACGAGAAGCCAAGAAGCACGATGCTCTGGTGAAGTTTGTAGAGAAGGAAAGACTGGACCAGATCAGCTCGACTGGCAAACATCAGGGAGTCATTGCATATGCGGCAGCTTATGAATATGCAGAGGTAGAGGATATATTACAGGCAGCAAAGGATAAGGGAGAACCGCCTTTTGTCTTTTTGCTGGATAATATTGAAGACCCACACAATCTGGGAGCGATTATCCGTACTGCGAATCTGGCGGGTGCTCATGGTGTAATCATTCCTAAGAATCGTGCAGTGGGGCTGACTGCTACCGTTGCCAGAACATCAGCAGGGGCACTGAATTATACACCTGTTGCCAGAGTAACAAATCTTGCCAAGACAATAGAAGAACTCAAGAAAGAAGGTCTGTGGTTCGTATGCGCTGATATGGGGGGAACGACTATGTATGACCTGAATCTGACAGGACCTATCGGTCTGGTCATCGGTAATGAAGGAGAAGGCGTTGGCAGACTGGTAAAAGAGAAGTGTGATTTTATTGCATCAATTCCCATGAAGGGAGATATTGATTCTTTGAATGCATCCGTGGCAGCAGGTGTGCTGGCTTATGAGATTGTACGTCAGAGATTACAGTAAATGGAGCTTATTATGTACGAGGATTATCAGGGCAGTACAGATGAGGAACTGATCGATCGGCTGCGTCAGGGCGAGAAGCAGATCACAGATTACATTATGGACAAGTATAAGAATCTGGTACGCAGGAAAGCCAGATCCATGTATATCCTGGGAGCAGACAGTGATGATCTGATACAGGAAGGGATGATTGGCCTGTTCAAGGCAATCAGAGACTATGATGCAGGCAGAGATGCAAGCTTCTATACCTTTGCCGATCTGTGTATATCCAGACAGATGTATACTGCGGTGCAGGCATCCAGAAGAGAGAAGCATGCCCCATTGAATTCCTATATTTCTCTTTATGCCAATCTGGCAGAGAATGAACAGGAAGAGAATGAAAATGCCGATACGGCACTTGTGAACAGATTGACCTCAGGGACGGATACCAACCCTGAGGCCTTACTGATTGATAAGGAAAATGTAGCGGATATTGAGGCTGCGATAGAGAAGGAATTGAGCAGCTTTGAAAAACAGGTGCTGGACTTATATCTTACGGGAATGACATATTCACAGATTGCAAAAGTATTGGGCAGAGATGAGAAGTCAGCAGATAATGCACTGCAAAGACTGAAAGGAAAGATAAGAAGAGCAATGCATAAAAGCCATATGATGATAGCAGTAGGTCTGGTATGTCTGCTTTGGCCGTTGCAGGCATTTGCAGAACAGGAAATGACACGGGTGTCAGTTGAAGCTGCCCCAATGGAAATATCACTCCCGGATGACTGTTATATCCTACAACAGGAAATTGCAGAGGACGATCCGTATCTACAGAAAGCAGGCGGAGACCGGGATAAGATAGAAGCTTATTATAAAGAAGCGGGAATTGTGTTAAATGCAATTGCGCAGGATGATTCTTATGAGATCGTGGTAACTGTAAATGAGAATCAGGATGTAACGTATCTTTACAATATGCATTCTGTTCCTGATGAAAGTGTACGGGAGCTGGCACAGACCATTCAAAATACCTACGAAGAGCATGGATATACAGTAGATGATTTTTCACTGTATGAGAATGAAACTGCCAAATACATCGTCTTTTCCTTCGGACAGCAATATGAGAAAAAGGCAGTACAGTGCGTACAATATGATACAATCCGGGATAGCAGAATGTATAATATTACATTGCGAAGTTATACTGGAGAGGTGTCTGATGCGATGGAAGAAATGCTTCGTGAAGTGATAGACAGTATTGTGTATACACAGAACGAAGAGGCATTGACCTATGAGAATGAACAGTGGGGTGTTTCTTATGAGTTGAATCCGGGCTGGAAAGAGATTACTTCGGATCAGGATGCGGACATTCAGGCGCAGTATATGCATACCAATGGGCTTGGAGAAAGCGTGCAGTTTATAGCCAGAGACATCTGGGGTGAAATGGATATGCTGCATCAGCTGACCAATACCAGAGGTGAACTGGATGGAGACAGAGAACTGACACCGGAAGAGCTTCATAAGCTATATCCGTATCTGGGAGATTTCTTCGCAGGAGAGGACACAGTGACCCAGAAGAAGATACAGGATAACTGGTATTTTGTTAGTGATACACCATTAGAATACAGCAGTGATAAGCTGCAGGGAGTGTATCAGCAAAAGACAGTGGCTGCCCTGAGACAGGGTATATTATATGTCTGGCAGTATGGTGCTTATGAAGACGGCAATCTGCATGAGACAGACTATGACTATATGATTCAGGGAATTACTTATCAACAGCCGGAGCTGTTGCAGAAGGATGCGCAGATCTATCAGAATATGGTAAGAAAGATTCCATTGCTGATCTTTGGTGGAGTCGTGATACTTGGCGTACTTATAGCGGCAATGTTCCTATATATTCGTGGTGGAAAAGAAACTATTATATAAAACAATGCTTGTCAATTACCGTGGAATAGGTTAGAATTATGTTAACAATTTAATAGACATCATAGGGATTGACGTGTAAGGGGTAGAAAGATGACGCAGCAGCAGAAGAAGATACTTATAGTAGATGATAAGTCAGTGAACAGGTACATTTTAAGCGGCATTTTTGAAAATGAATATGATATTCAGGAATGTGCAGATGGCAGCGAGGCGATAGAAGCCCTGGAGCAGGGCGGAGAAGATACGGCAGCAGTACTGTTGGATATTGTTATGCCCACATGCGATGGTTTTGCAGTTCTGAAATACATGAAAGAGAATCAGCTGCAGGATGTTCCGGTAGTATTGATCAGTGCTAATGTAAATGATGAAAATATTCACAAGGCATATAGCTATGAAGTGGCAGATTATATACAGAAGCCTTTTCAGGAGCCTGTTGTAAAGAGAAGAGTCGAGAGCATTATTGAACTATTTGAGAAGAAGAAGCAGATGAAAGCCAAAGGCAGTCCATAAGGGCTGCCTTTTACAGCGTATAAATATACTGGTCATGGAAAGGCGAGAGTTTTTGTATGGATAAATATCAGGTTTTGAAAAAATATTTTGGATATGATTCCTTCAGGGAAGGACAGGAGAAATTAATAGATGGGCTTTTGGCAGGGCAGGATGTATTCGGTATCATGCCAACGGGCGCCGGTAAATCCCTGTGCTATCAGATTCCAGCATTGATGTTTCAGGGAATTACCCTGGTAATCTCACCCCTGATCAGTCTGATGAAAGACCAGGTTGCTGCATTGAATCAGGCGGGCGTGTACGCAGCATATCTGAACAGTTCGCTGACGCAGGGACAGTATTTTAAGGCGCTGGATTTTGCAAGAAAAGGTAAATACAAGATCATATATGTAGCGCCGGAGAGACTTTTGACAGAGTCTTTTCTTGATTTTGCCATACATGCGGATATTTCTTTCATCAGTGTAGATGAGGTTCACTGTGTGTCGCAATGGGGACAGGATTTCCGTCCAAGTTATCTTAAAATTGTAGAATTTATCGACCGATTACCAAGAAGACCAGTAGTAGGGGCTTTTACAGCTACCGCAACGCAGCCTGTCAGAGAAGATGTGACGAGAATCCTGCAGCTTCGCAACCCACGTATCGTAACCACGGGATTTGACAGAAGTAATCTGTATTTTGAAGTGAGGACGGCAAAGGATAAGCTGGGTCAGGTGCTTCGCCTTTTGCAGGAGCATGAGGGCGAGAGTGGCATTATCTACTGCATTACAAGGAAGCTGGTGGAGGAAGTGTATGAGAATCTCAAAGCCAGAGGCATTGCCGTGACCAAGTATCACGCAGGACTGAGCGACGAGGAGCGACGCACGAACCAGGATGATTTCATATATGACAGATGCAGTCTTATGGTGGCAACCAATGCGTTTGGAATGGGAATTGATAAACCGGATGTGAGATTTGTTATCCATTATAATATGCCAAAGAACATGGAAAGCTACTATCAGGAGGCGGGACGTGCAGGCAGAGACGGAGAGCCATCTTCCTGTATTCTGCTCTACAGTGGACAGGATGTACGAACCAATCAGTTTTTCATTGAAAATAACAGAGAAAATGAGGAACTCAGCGAGACGGAGCTGGAAGAAGTCATTGCAAAAGACAGGGATCGTCTGAAGAAAATGACGTATTATTGCTACACGAAAGACTGTCTGCGTGAATATATGCTGGGGTATTTTGGAGAGCCGGCAAAGGGATATTGCGGCAATTGCAGTAATTGCCTGCAGAATTACGAGGAAGTGGACGTATCCAGATATGCAAGAATTATTCTCTGCTGCATCGAGGAATGCAGGGAACGGTATGGCATGACCACGATTCTGGAGACTTTGCGTGGCAGCAGGAGTGAAAAGGTGTTGCGTTACAGATTGAATGAGAACAGCTATTATGGCACAGTCACGGATGCCAGCATGGATCGACTCAAACAGATCGTAAAACAGCTGCTTGCCAAAGGATATCTGAACCAGACGGATGATGAGTATGGTTTGCTGAAACTAACTGAGAACTCTTATGATATCACAGTCAAGGGAGAACAGGTCATGCTGAAGCTGCCAAAGGAGCAGGAAAAGGTGACAGTAGAGCGTAGAGTACAGCTGAAACCACAGACAGGTATCCGGAGAAGGGCGGCATCCAGCAATCCGGAGCTTTATGAGATATTGCGTAATCTGCGAAATGAGACAGCCAGAAACATGCATGTTCCTGCATATGTGGTATTTGCTGATAAAACGTTGCAGGAAATGAGTACATATCTTCCTGTTACCAGAGAAGAGATGCTGGAGATCAGTGGTGTGGCACAGGCAAAATATGAGAAATACGGAGAATTATTCATAGAAGTCATCAGAGAATATAAAGCTGGACATGAAGAGACTCACAAGTTACCAACTGCCAGGGCAAGGATTAGATTCTAAGGTCATTTTTAGGAATTATTTGCATGCAAATGAAGAGAAGCAGGCATGCGGAATGGTTACAATGAAAACAGATAATGGATAGACAGAATCACTATATTTTATTATAATTATGGAGGACTGCAACTATGGTAAAAGGATTTAAAATGAAACTGTATGAGGGACAGGAAGCAGAGTACGAGAGAAGACACAACCTGTTATGGCCGGAGATGAAGGATATGATTCATGAGCATGGCGGTAAGAATTATACGATTTTCCTGGACAAAGAGACATTGACCCTGTTTGGTTATATTGAGATCGAGGACGAATCTCTGTGGGCTAAGGGCGCTGATACTGCGATTAACCGTAAATGGTGGGATTATATGGCAGATATCATGGAAACCAATCCAGATAACAGCCCTGTAAGTATTGATCTGAAGACAGTATTTCATTTGGATTAATTTGGATTAAATAGAGGATAAAGGTATGAAATATGAAGTAATTGATATGAAGATTGCACATTCGGTACAGGCTACGCTTACTATCTATGCGCATGAGGATTATCAAGAGGTGTATGGAGAGCGTAAGAGACCGATGATCGTGATCTGTCCGGGTGGCGGCTATGAGCATGTTTCTCCAAGAGAGGGGGAGGCAATCGCACTGCAGTTCATGACTACAGGCTCGCATGCGGCGGTACTGAGATATGATGTGTCAGGGCAGGGAGCAGAGTTCCCGCAGCATCTGCTGGAATTGGCAGCATCTGTGGCTTATGTAAGGAAACATGCAGCAGAATATTGCATTGACCCGGATAAGATATTAGTAGCTGGTTTCTCCGCAGGTGGACATCTGGCAGCAAGTCTTGGATGCTTCTGGAAGGAGAAATGGCTGGAAGAACTGATGCAGGCGGAGACAGGAGCAACGATGAAGGATTATCAGCCAAATGGTGAGATTCTGGCTTATCCGGTTATTACCTCCGGCGAGTTTGCACATAGAGGTTCCTTTGTAAAAATTATGGGCAGCGAAGCAGAACAGGGCTATGCACCACTTGGACTCTCTGCCACAGAATTGGAAGAGAAGCTGAGTCTGGAGAAACAGGTTACGTCATATTTCCCGCAGACCTTTATGTGGCATACCTTTGAAGATGGAGCCGTTCCTTTGGAAAATTCCCTCTTTTTCGCAGAAGCACTGCGTAAGGCTGGTGTGAACTTTGAATACCACGTATTCCCTCATGGCGGACATGGCTATGCACTGGCAACTAAGGAAACTGCCATGAAAGAAGGCAAAGAGATCAACGCCCAGTGTGCCCAGTGGATTGATCTGTTCAAGAGCTGGATGAAGTATAATGTATATGATATTTAAAATAATTTGGGTAAATAATAAGAAATAGAGTTAAAAAGCCTAGGCGATACTATATAGAGGAAACCATCTATACGGTATTGCCTTTTTTATGTTAAAATATGTGAAAAGGTCGGGTGATAATTGTGAGGGCAGAAGAGGTCATAGAAGAAGTAGCAGATTTATGTAGACAATTTCAGGCAAAAAAGGTGATTTTATACGGATCAAGAGCAAAGGGAACAGCCAGAGAACGGAGCGATATAGATATAGCAGTATCTGGTGTGGATAATTTTGAACTGCTCGTTGAAAAAGTGGAGGAACTACCGACACTTTATAGTGTAAATATGGTAAATATGGATACCTGTAGAAATCAATTATTATTGGAGGACATCAGACAATATGGACGAGAAATTTAACAGACGATTTATGTCTTTTTGCAATTCATTAGATGCAGGAAATTATATTGATAAAGTACTCAAAAATGGGTAAGATAGTAAGTAAGATAATAAGCAAGATGGAGGAATATGCATGAGTAGTTATGTACCGCCATATACAATTTCAAACAGGATGCTTGAACTTGTTTCAGATATATCTGAGAAAGTTGGTAAAATCAGCAGTCATAAGGAATTGGAATCTAAACCACATTTGAGAAGAAATAACAGAATCAAGTCAATTCATTCATCTTTGAAGATTGAGGCTAATTCATTGTCTTTGTCAGAGGTTAGAGATGTTATAAATGGTCATCTTGTATTGGGGGATCAAAAGGAAATACAAGAGGTTAAAAATGCGTACGAAGCATATAAAAAAATACCGGAGATAAATCCAACAAGTATTTCTGAATTAAAAAAAATTCACGGAGTAATGACCTATAGAATTGTAAATGAATCAGGTGTATTCAGACAAGGCGAAGAAGGGGTATTTTCAGGCGATAAGTGCATTTTTATCGCGCCACCACCTCATATGGTTAGTGGATTGATGAATGATTTGATATCCTGGATGAAAAGGAGTGAGGGAGTAGTTCATCCACTTATTTTGTCAGCGGTGTTTCATTATGAATTTGTGTTCATTCATCCTTTTGCAGATGGTAATGGAAGAATGGCTAGATTGTGGCATACAGTTATTCTTTATCAATGGCGAAATATTTTTGAATATATTCCACTGGAGAGTCAGATTGAAAGATTTCAAACAGAATATTATGACGCAATAGCCCAATGCCATGTGAATGGCAATTCTGACGTATTTATAGAGTTTATGTTAGATATGATAGACCAAATACTGGATGAAGTTATCTTACAGATCAATAAATCAAATGCAGATACTTCTGAATATGTAAAACGTATGTTAGATGTCATGGAGTATGATGTGCCATATACGTCGAATGCCATTATGGAAGCTTTGGGTCTGAAATCCAAAGAAGCATTACGAAAAAATTATATAAAGCCAGCAATAGAATTAGGGTTAATAAGGATGACCTTACCGGATAAGCCGAATAGCAAAAATCAGAGATATATAAAACAATAGTAATGCCGCAGGCTATGACCTGCGGCGTTGCTGGAACAATTTTCTATTTCTCAGGATACATCCACCCTTTATATTCCAGGATGGATAATTTCTCCTGATTTTCTTTCACCTGCAGGGTCTCGTTACGGTAGGCTCTGGGGGTGATCTGCATCACATCCATAAAATGCCGGTTGAAGCTGGATACAGAGCGGAAGCCGACCATTTCAGATATTTCCAGAATAGAATATTCTGTACTTCTCAGCAGATTGCAGGCTTTGGTGATTCGCGTGTTGTTTACGAAATCCAGCGGACTTGTTCCTATAATAGAGTGGAAGAGCCGTCTGAAATGTGTGGGACTTAGTCTGCATATATCAGCCAGATAGTTGATATCAAACTGCTGTGCATAATTATCTTCAATATAATCCAGTACCGGGGAGATGACCATGGCATTTTCAGGTGGCTGGTTGGTAGGAGCTATATTGGAACCACCTTCGCTCTGGATTCGGTACAGCTCGATAGACAATGCAAGAAGTAATCCGGTCACACTTGTCTGATAATGGGGTTTCTTTTCTTCCATTTCTTTAATAACCGCCATAGTAAGCTGATATACCTGGGGATATTCGTCACGGCTGAGAATATGCTTATAATTCTTGAATGCAGGAAGTGACAGGTCAAAATCCCTGCCGAAATTCGGCGAGATATTGTGGAACAATTCTGCAGGGTCTATGAACAGGTAGGACCAGTGACTTTCCGTGCCGGGAGAACTATAGGTCGTGTGAGGAATATTTCTGGGAATACAGGTCACATCACCTTCCCTGAACAATAAGGGATCTTTTTTACCAATGAATTCCATATAGCCGCTGTCTGAGTGACACACACCGATTTCCAGACAATTGTGAAAATGTAGATTTTTACTTGGAACGCTGGATATCTTCCAATGTTCACCTGAAAGCAGTAAAACAGGAAAATCGTAAGGCAGATAATAATTACGATATTCTGCTACGCCTGATTTCTGTCTAGCCATAAGTAAGCCTCCTAACTTATCTTGCACATTTGAGTCATAACAATCATGTCAACTCCTATAAATGGTCATAAATGCATAGAAAATGAAAGTATATGACGAGAAAAAATGTACAATCAATCAAAAACAACCAAAGAAACAAAATGTAAATATTTACATAAGTCTTTAAAATTAAAATATTTCATTGCATTTTAAAAATTAATTTAGAGAATGTAGACAATATGTATATATACATTAGGTATATAATATAAAAAGTAAGCATATTTTATATTCTTGACAAAAATGAGTATAACATAAATGGTCAGAATTGCATAGTATTTTTATTGCACTGAATAGAAAAATCCCAAAGTGTATAATAATATACTCATAAAAGCCAATAAACTATACAAAATAACCGTATAGACATCGGTTGGGAGGTTACATTAGAATGAGTAAAGCAAAAAAAGCAAGCGCTCCGATAGGCGCAAAAACGAGCTGGAAAAATGCTTTCAAGAGGGATTGGCAGTTGTATTTGATGCTTTTGTTCCCACTTGCGATGGTTATCATATTTAACTATGCATCTTATCCCGGATTGAGAATGATCTTCATGGATTACAAACCGGCGAAGGGTTACAGCGGAAGCGAATGGGTCGGCATGAAGACAATTCTGAAGGTATTTAAGGATGCTGATTTCCACAGAGCTCTGAAGAGTTCTATCGCATTTAACTTACTGGATCTGGTGGTTGGATTTCCAATGCCTATTATCCTGGCATTGATGCTGAATGAACTCCGCTATCCAAGGTTCAAGAAAGTAACACAGACAATCCTGTATCTGCCACACTTCCTTTCATGGGTTATCGTAGGCAGTGTTGCATATACAATGTTCAGACCTACTACCGGTCTTGTAAACATCGCTTTGATGAATTGGGGTGTTATCAGTGAAGGTATTCCTTTCCTGACAGAGAAATGGCACTGGGCAGTGACTTATCTGCTGATCGGTGTATGGCAGGGAATGGGATGGGGAACTATCATCTACCTGGCAGCGATTACAGGTATCAGCGGCGAGTTATATGAAGCAGCAATGATTGATGGTGCGAACCGTTGGCAGAGGATGTGGAACATCACATTACCTGGTATTAAGGGTACTGTAGTTACACTGCTGATTATGAACTTAGGACGTGTTATGGGTAGTAACTTCGAACGTCTGGATCAGTTCGGCAACTCACAGGTTAAGGACTTCCAGTATCAGTTAGCTATCTACGTATATGAGAAAGGTCTTGCAGGCGGCAAGTTCAGTATGTCAACCTTCGTAAACCTGTTCCAGTCTGTAATTGGTCTTATATTAGTTCTTTTGTCAGATAAGTTCGCTAAGAAGCTTGGCGAAGACGGATTGTTATAGGGGGTGTTGAATCATGGCAAAGAAGAAAAATGTGGCAGTTGATGAGGGCATGAATACGGATGGCAACAGAGCCATTAATAAATTCCGAATCAGCGATGCTGTAATGATGCTCATCCTTGTTATCTTATGTGCAACTTGTGTATTGCCGTTTATTCATCTGCTGGCAAAATCTATATCAGGTAATGCATATGTCATTGCAAAACAGGTGGCATTCTGGCCAAAAGGGATTAACTTTGATGCTTATTCGTCCATTTTTAAAGATGGTGGCATGGTATACAGTATGATCTACAGTGTTATCGTAACCGTGATATTTACTGCTTTAGGCATGGCTGTATGTACCTGCGCAGCATATCCTCTTTCAAAGAAGAGATTAAAAGGCAGAACATTCTTTACATTTTTATTGATGTTCCCTATGTATTTCAGCGCCGGACTGATTCCTTCCTACTTACTGTATAAGGATTTACATATGCTGGATACCATGTGGGTATTGATCTTACCTTTGATCTATTCACCATACAACATGCTGATCATGAAGACAAACTTACAGGCAAGTATTCCTGACAGCTTGGAAGAATCCGCATTTTTGGATGGCGCAACGAACTTCCAGATTCTCTGGAAAATCGTACTTCCGTTATCAAAGCCTATCATTGCAACCTTGTCACTGTTCTATGCAGTAGGCCGTTGGAATTCATATGCAGATAACAAGTACTATATTAAATCAGAAACTCTGAAGATGATCCAATACAAGCTTTCACAGTTAGTATCCTCAGCGGCAGAAGCACAGACAGCTACTCTGTCAGAGGCAGCCGCTGTAACAAGTACTCCTGAAGTATTACAGGCAGCAGCAATCATGTTCGTTACAATTCCTATCATTTGTATCTATCCTTTCTTACAGAAGTATTTTGTAAAGGGTGTTATGGTAGGCGCAGTAAAGGGCTAAAGAAAAATCAAAACAGTTAGTTTTCCCGGAAATCGGGTGTTACATAAAACTATATATTCATTAAAGGAGGATTTCATTATGAAGAAGAATACTCTTCAGAAGACAATCGCACTTGCATTAACAGGTGCAATGGCAATGGGAACATTAGCAGGCTGCGGCAGCAGCAGTGACACAAGTGCTTCTACAAGCACAGACACAAAGACAGAGGCAGCTTCCACAGAAGCAGCAGCTACAACAGAAGCTTCCACAGAAGCATCTGATGAAGTAGTTGGTATCGACGGATACGAAGCATTTGCTGATAATGTTACATTAAGAATTCCTGTATATGACAGAGGTGTTGAAGGTGTTCCTGATGTAAGCAACAACTACTGGACCAAGTGGGTACAGGAGAACTTCGGTGACAAGTACAACATTACAGTAGAATATGTACCTATCACACGTTCTGACGTATTAACATCCTATGCATTATTGGCAGCGGGTGATGAGCTTCCTACAATCCTTATGGAATATGACTATCCTAAGTTAGCTCAGTGGGCCGGTGATGGATATCTGACAACATATGATCTGGATGAGTTCGCTAAGGTAGCTCCTACATACTATCAGAGAATGGTAGATCTGGATCAGATCAGCTATACACAGATGGATGGTGAGACATACTTCGCATTAGCTGAAAGACCTTACTACAATACAAACTATACATTTATCACATTCTACCGTCAGGACTGGTTAGACCAGATTGGATATTCTGAATATCCTACCACATGGGCGGAAGAGAAAGAAATGCTTCAGAAGTTAGTTGATGAAGGAATCTGCAAGAACCCTCTTGGCGGACAGATGATAACAGGCGCTGGTGTTGACCAGAACTATGCATACAGATCCTATCCGCTTGATGAAGAGAACTGGGCATGCTATGGTGACTATGCGATTCCTGCACTTGGAGATGCCGCTAATAAGGCACTCTTAAAGAGAGTTAACGAGCAGTATAATGATGGATTTATCAATCCTGAATATTATGTAACAGATGCAGAAACAGCAAAAGCTGCATTCATCAATGGTGAATCAGTACAGTGGGGCGCTTACATCTCAGCAAGCATGGATGTACTGGATTCCTTCTATGCACAGAATCCTGATGCTAAATTAGCAGTTAAGATTCAGGCTACTACAGATGATCCGGAAGGCGGCACAGTACCTGCATACAGAGCAAACAATCCTTTCGGTATGATGATTGGCTTCTCTTCACAGGCATCTGAAGATGAGATTAAGGCAGCTTGGATGTACATGGAATGGATGACACAGGAAGATAACCTCTTCACAATGCAGTGGGGTATCGAAGGCGAGAACTACACAATGGGTGATGACGGACTTCCGGTAGCTGTAACAGACTACAGCGGTGACTGCACACAGGGCTTCAATAATTCCAAGGATTACTGGTGCGTAACAACAGAAGCAAGAACAGCTGGTACTATCGAAGACGTTATCAAGGCAGCTGCACCTGCAGGATATCCTCAGGACTTTACACAGGATATTATTGACAATTACTACAAGCAGGTAGAAGTAGCTGACAAGGGTTGGGCAGTATCCGATTGTAACTTTGCAGTAGTACTTGATTCTGTAGGTGAGTATCAGGCATCCTTACTTGAACTCTACACAGAGTACAGAGATCAGTTGACAATGTGTTCTCCTGATGAATTCGACACATTATATGATGAGTTAGCTCAGAAGTATGCTGACGCTGGATATCAGGCAATCGTTGATGAAAGAAAAGAAGCATACGAAGCTGGCCAGAGCACAAAATTACCACAGTAATTTGTACACAATCTAACCTGATTTGTAAAACAATAAATACGGCCCCCGACAAGTGTTGGGGGCTGTTTTAAGAAAAAAGACACAGGTATGTTTTTTCAAAGATTTCAGTTTACCTATATTGTTGTGAAATCTTTGACAAAACAAATCTGCATAATAATTTCGGATGATAAATGACACGTTGAGAAGTGTAAAGACAGGATTGAGGAGGAATGTATCATGTTAAAGCTGGAGTATGACAAACAGGAGCTTGAGCAGGTAATTGACAAAATTGTAAAGAAGACCATGAATATGGATCTGACATGGGATTGGCCATGTGGTGTAGCATATTATGGAATTTCAGATGCTTATGAGAAGACCGGAAAGAAAGAATACCTGGATCTGTTAAAAGATCGTATAGATGAACTGATTGATCTGGGTCTGCCTAAGGTGTGGACTGTAAATGCCTGCGCAATGGGACATTGCCTGATTACTCTGTATCAGGCAACTGGTGAAGAGAAATATCATGAGATTCTGATGAGCAAGATTGCATATTTAAGAAATGATGCACTTCGCTTCGGCGACCATGTGCTGCAGCATACAGTATCTGCAAACAATGATTTCCCGGAACAGTGCTGGTGTGATACTTTATTTATGGCAGCATTCCTCATGCTTCGTGTAGGCGTTATGGAAAAAGATGAAGAACTGATTGATGATGCATTGAATCAGTATTATTGGCATATTAAATATTTACAGAATCCAAGCAGCGGCTTATGGTATCATGGCTACGATAATATTGCAGGAGACCATATGTCCGGTATTTACTGGGGACGCGCTAATGCCTGGGCTGCTTTTACCATGTCACAGGTAGGTGGTATTCTGCCAAAGTGTTATCTGTATCCTAAATATATTGATATTGCAGGCTCTCTTAATGAGCAGCTGGCAGCACTCAAGGTATACCAGACAGAGAATGGTCTGTGGAGGACAGTGGTAGATGATCCTGAGTCTTATGAAGAAATCTCTGCATCGGCAGGAATTGCAGCAGCTATGCTGACAAGAGGCAATCCACTTCACAGCAAGTATATCAACAAGGCAATCAAGGGACTTCTGGCAAATGTCAGTGAAGACGGTAAAGTAATGAATGTATCCGGCGGTACAGCCGTTATGAGAGATAAAGAAGGTTATCGCGGTATTCCAAAAGCATATATCCAGGGATGGGGACAGGGATTAGCATTGTCTTTCTTTGCTACATTATTGGTGTCCGATGAGATCCAGAAAGACGGTGCCTTATAAAATGTATGCAAAGACTTATGTATTTGGAAACAAAAATCAAAAACTAAATACAGATAGTCGAAGCAAAGAGACAGCAGTTACCGGAGGGCAGTTATATGATGCCGGGCTTGGATATGGTTTTGTAACAGAAGCTGATTTCCGCAGCAACGAGATGCTTCAGATGCCGGAGTTAAGTTCAGGCTTTGTTCCGGCATATGCTGATACAATTGGTGAAGTGACCAGGATTGTCACTGATGATCTTGGCTGTCACGTAGATGGACGGTATGCGGCTTGTCGGCTTGGAATACAGGAGAGATGTATGATTCCCCTGTGTTTTCGGGCGGATGTGGAGCGGAGCGGTAACTATCAGATCACTCTGGAATATCAGTCAGAGGCAGAAGCTATGATTTTTGCAGGATCGAGGAGACTTGTATGCAGGTCTGCGGGAAAAGAACAGAAGCAGTCATTGACTTTTGTTATGAATGCCTGTGACATCATACCTATGGGCAGAAACTGTATCTATGAGTGTAAAAGTATTGATATTACCCTGCTGGGGGAGAATGCGAACCTGTGCAGGATCAATATAAAACAGGTAAATTGCCCTACGATTTATATTGCGGGGGATTCTACGGTAAATGACCAGCCGGCATGGTATCCTTATCAGCCGGAGGCTGCTTTCGCAGGCTGGGGGCAGATGCTTCCGGCGTATCTGAGCGGTAAGATAGCCGTGTCTAACCATGCACATCCGGGTCAGACTGTTGAGACATTCAGGACTGAGGGACATTACGCCATTATTCAGGCGCATATCAGATTTGGTGATTATCTGATGCTCCAATTTGCGCATAATGATCAGAAACTGGCTGGTTTAAGGGCAAAAGAGGGCTATATGGAAGCTTTGTGCCGTTATATAGAAGAGACTCTGGCTATAGGGGCATATCCGATTCTTGTGACTCCTGTGTGCAGGAATACCTGGCGTGTCAACGGTATGTATGCTGATTCCCTTGAGGAATATGCACAGGCATGCAAGCAGGCAGCAGCCCGTTACCAGATTCCGGTAATTGATCTGCATGGGGCAAGTAAGGACTTTATTATTCAACATGGACCTGAGCAGACGGCAAGATATTATTATCCCAAGGACTTTACCCATCCCAATGACTATGGGGCATATCTTTTTGCAGGAATGGCAGTTAAGGAATATTGTGGACAGATGAGGACCGGCAATTATGCAGAAGCCTACGGCAGATTGGCAGGTTTTATGACGAGGCATAGTGAATGGAAACCCAAAGTGTAAAAGAATCAGAAAGTATGGTTAAAATGTAATATGAGGAGGCAGCTATGAGTAAGAGAAAAGGCGGTTTTACTTTGCCGGGCGAGGCAGGGTATGAGAAGCTCACGTTGGAGCTTGCAGATAAATGGGGGGCTGATGTGATCAGAGACAGTGATGGTACTGTATTATCAGACGAAATCACCAATGCAGGATATGGAATCTATTCTACTATCTGTATTATTAGAGATCACAATGCATGGGCAAAGGAGAATCAGGATAAGTTACAGCAGACATTTCTGATGACATCACCCAAGGTAGCGACAGAGAATACACTGTACATTGGACTTATGGATGATTTCTTTGATGAACAGTTCTGTGTTAATGACAGCGAAGCAGCTTTCAAATACTGGCAGGTATATGATCGAACAACTGACAGTGTTGTTTCGGCGGATAAGTGGAGCTACAACAGCGCAGATAACAGCGTAGAACTGCATGATATTACTCCATGGCATTCCTATACAGTAAGCTTTCTGGCTTATCGTATATGGGAAGAGATCTCCATGTATAATCATACGACCAATCATTGGGATAAAGAGCACCTGATGCAGATTGATCCTGTATATCCTGAGACACAGGAATATCTCAAGAACTGGATGGAGAACTGGTGTAAGGAGCATCCGGCTACGACAGTAGTTCGTTTTACTTCCATGTTCTATAATTTCGTCTGGATCTGGGGAAGCAGTGAACGCAACAGACAGCTTTATTCTGACTGGGCATCTTATGACTTTACAGTAAGCCCCCGTGCACTGGATGAATTTGCCAAAGTATATGGCTATCAGCTGACAGCAGAAGATTTCATCAATCAGGGTAAGCTGCATGTAACACATATGCCTGGCAATCAGAAAAAGACAGACTGGATTAATTTTATTAATCGCTTTGTCATTGATTTTGGTAAGGAATTAATTGATATTGTACATAAATATGGAAAGAAAGCATATGTATTCTATGATGACAGCTGGGTTGGTGTAGAACCATACAAGCCTGAATTCAAGGAGTTTGGCTTTGATGGCCTGATTAAATGTGTATTCTCAGGCTATGAAGCCAGATTGTGTGCAGGAGTAGACGTTGATGTACACGAGCTGCGTCTGCATCCATATCTTTTCCCGGTAGGACTGGGAGGACTTCCTACATTTATGGAAGGCGGCAATCCTACACTGGATGCCAAGAAATATTGGAATAGTGTAAGACGTGCGCTGCTTCGTGCATCGATAGACAGAATCGGTCTTGGCGGTTATCTGCATCTTGTACAGGATTTCCCTGATTTTGTGGATTATATCGAGAAGATATCTGATGAATTCAGAGCATTGAAAGATCTGCATAAGGCTGGTAAGCCATATTGCTGCAAGACCAAAGTAGCAGTACTACATTACTGGGGAAGCATGCGTTCCTGGTCTTTATCAGGACATTTCCATGAGACATATATGCATGACCTGATTCATATTAATGAAGCATTGAGCGGACTTCCTGTTGAAGTGAAATTCATTAACTTTGAAGATGTGAAGAAGGGTGCGCTGGAAGATGTAAATGTAGTCATCAATGCAGGTGCAGCCGGATCTGCATGGAGCGGTGGTGACGCATGGAAGGATGATGAAGTAGTAGCTGCTTTGACGAAGTGGGTATATGAAGGCGGAACCTTCATCGGTGTAGATGAGCCATCCGCAGTAGAAGGCTATGACAGCTATTTCAGAATGGCACCGGTACTTGGCGTAGATAAGGATATCATTGACAGAGTATGCCATGGACAGTGGAGCTTTGAAGTAGATGAGAAGGCAGCAGCCGAGGTAATGCCACAGGGCAGTGAAGTCTCTGAAAGAGTAAAATGCCACCTTACAGACGGTAAGGCTGTTGTACTGGCAGCAAAGGGTAATAATCCACTTATGACAAAGAACAGCTTTGGCAAGGGCTGCGGCATCTATATGTCTTCCTTTAGCGTAAACAATCAAAATACAAAGATGCTGCTGAATCTGATTCTGCAGGCAGGCAGAGAAGCAATTGACGGTAATTATCTGACCGATAATGCTGATATGGAATGTGCTTATTATCCTGAAAGCAGAACTCTGATTGTAATTAATAATACAGATTCTGTACAGGAGACTACGATAAACACAGAATTTGGAACAGAAAAGATTAAACTGGAAGCATTTGATACCTTGATTAAGAAGATATAAAAATATAAAAATGGGGACGCCATAGTGATATGGGCGTCCTTATTTTATTTTAAGTGAGTGTAACAATTAAAAATAACAAAGAACAAAACAAAGAAGCCCGATTGCTCGAGCTTCTTGTTTGTGTAAAAGGGGAATTCTTCCGGAATTGCTAATTAGCAAGTCTAGCATCTCTGCTAAACATGTATTTATGATACATCGTACATATCAAATAATCTATAACTATATTGCGCTATATTGAAACTATATTGATTTATTGCGTAGACAAATGGGGTCAAAGATGCATTTCCGAACAATATAGCACAGTATCTGAGTCACAATAATACCGAAAAATGCACCACTACTGTCAATGCAGACATCCCGGATAGAACCGGAACGCCCTGAAACATAGAGCTGGTGGAACTCATCCAGGGATGCGAAACCAATACAGAATAATCCTGAAGTCAGCAACAGCCAGATGCCACGTATTCCATATACATATAAAGGGCAGGCAATAGAGACTGCCAACAGAAAATATTCAGAGAAATGAGCTGTTTTACGGACATAGAAATGAATACGATGTATACCCTGTAGAATCTGTGCATCATTCAGATCAAGATTGAGGATATGATCTGTAATTTCTATTACTTTATAAGATACTTTATAACTCAGAGATGAGCTGGCAGCGCCATCCTGGGCGGAAAAAGAGTAGATACAATACATGATAACCAGCGCCGGAACGAAAGATAATGGTTTTAACAAAAATCGGAGTACCTTTTTCATAAGATTCACCTTGCCTTTCTTATTGGGATTATAAGCTCTATTTCAAAATATCACAAGGCGAAATATGAAAAACTTCTCGATCAGATAGTGTACAATTCGAGTTTTTATGCTAAACTAGATATAAAAAGAAAGAAGGTGTTGCTGATTATGCAGGACAGTGAGAAACTTTCCAGAGATGAAGTAATTGCATTTTATCAGGATGATACAATGAAACTGCTGCGCTATGAGGGCTGGCTGCAGGCAGCAAGCGGTAGAGATGCTTCCAATATTTATAAGGGCGAAGGAATAGAGGCGAATTCCATGCCGGTTCCGGTATATGATTCCACGTTGTTGTCTTTTGTGAAGGAGGCCAAGGCAACACGCTTTATGAATCGTAATTATGTGTATACTTTCTCAAGATACAGCCTTCGCAGTGTGCAGGATGAGCTGAATCTGATTGAGAGATGTACACTGATGGAGACGGATGTACTGGGTGATATTTTGTCAAAGTATATTCTGAAGGGCGAAGTACGCGGCGCATATTGGACAGAGGGCGTAAAGAGCGGTGTATTTCTTGCAATCCTTCTGCGATTGAAAGAATTATTAGAGATAAAAAAGCCATTGGCATAAGATTGGGGAGCTGGAGATGGGAGATAAGTCAACACAGAAGAAACAGTATATCATTGAGAAAGCAAAAGAGGTATTTGCAAAAAGAGGATACAAGGATGTGACCATGAAGGATATCGTGGATGCATGCGGCATCAGTCGTGGCGGGCTGTACCTGTATTTTGGCAATACAAAAGATCTGTTCGAGGCAGTATTGGAACAGCAGACACAGAATACAAAGAGTAGCTATGAGGCTTCTTTGCCGGAGAATGCAGCACCAGGCGACCAGTTACTGTTGTATCTGGATATCTGTAAGAAGGAAATGCTTGCAAAAGACAATCTGATCGCTGCAACGTATGAATATCTGTCTGCCAATGCACAGGATAGTGTGGTCAGCAGACAAAAAGAAGAGAATGCCAGACTTCTGGAACAGATCATTACAGATGGCGTGAAAGAAGAATGGATGGTCTGTGAGAATCCTGCAGCGGCAGCAGCAACTATTTCCTATGCAATGGAAGGACTTAAAGTAGCAGCAGGAACCACAGGAATCTCTGAAAAAGCAGCAGATGATACCATAAATTACATTATGGGAACACTTGGACTTGAAGTAGAATAGAAGAGATTAAAATAGAAGAGATTAAAATAGAAGAGATTAGAATAGAAGATATGATGAAAAGAAAAGCCTGACTCCGCGGAGTTAGGCTTTTTATATTCAGGAACGCAGTGATATGATCTTTCCAAAGTTGCTGATCTTACATTCCTTGAAATCTCCCAGCATCTTGGATAGTTTGGCATAACCGTAGTTAGATATATTAAAATCAGGAAAACGTCTACAAAGCTTCTGATTAAGCTCTCCTACATTCATTGTGTGCTTCTCGCATTGTTTCAGGATAGACAGGACTTCCTTGTGAATATCATCCAGAGTGATGTCCGCAGCCTGCAGGTATGCGGTAACGGTAGTCTCTGTATATTTTAAGGAGATAGACTTTTTGAACTCGGCGGCTTCCAGAAATTTGGAGAACTTCGTATATTCATAATTTCGTACATCGAAAGTCGGATACATCTTGGAGAGACGGCTGCCTAATTCTCCGATATCCATAGAAGTACCATCATTGCCATTCTCACTGATGATCTTAACAAGTGCCTGCTCAATTTCTGACAGAGGTGTCAGTGCATCCTGTTCTGCCTTGGCGGAGTGTTTACCGACCTTGGTAACGGATGTGTCCACATTGGATAAGAGATCGAGCAGTACGAATTTCTCACAGGCGGAGCGGAATGGCTCCGGAGTCTTACGTTCTCCCATACCGATGACATACATGCCGGATTCACGAAGACGCATGGCAAGTCTGGTGAAATCGCTGTCGCTGGAAGCCAGACAGAAGCCGCTTACATGACCAGAATAGAGAATATCCATGGCATCTATGATCATGGCAGAATCAGTGGCATTCTTACCTGTCGTATAGCTGTATTGCTGTACCGGGTTGATGGAATTGGCTAACAGCACATCCTTCCATTTGCTTGAATTGGAACGGGTCCAGTCCCCATAGATTCTTTTATAAGTAACGGTTCCGTACTTGGATAATTCATCCAGTATGATCTTAATGTAATCAGCGCTGATATTGTCACTGTCTATCAGCAGCGCAAATTTGATATCTTCCATATCTGTAAAATTCCTGCCTTTTCCGGTTTACATAGCTTTGAATAATTATATTGTAGCATTTTAAATTCTTTTCGTCTATTTCCACGGTTGAAAAAATGCAGAATTACTGCTATTCTTATTAAGATAGTATCAAAACCAAATATACCAATTTTTACGGAGGACTTACAAATGGGAAAAGTGAAACGTATTTACGTGGAAAAAAAGGCTTCCTTTGCAGTAAAAGCAAAAGAGCTGGAAGAAGAGCTCAAGAGCTATCTTGGAATTGATGGCCTGGAGCAGGTAAGGATTTTCATTCGTTATGACGTAGAGAATCTGTCAGAAGATACCTTTGAAAAGGCTTGCAAATGTGTATTTTCTGAACCACCAGTAGATGATTTATACTTAGAGAAGTTCGACATGCCTGCAAATGGCAGATGCTTCTCAGTAGAATTCCTGCCTGGACAGTTCGATCAGAGAGCTGATTCAGCAGTACAGTGCGTAAAATTCCTGAAGGAAGACGAAGATCCCATTATTAAGACTGCCGTAACATATTTACTGGTAGGCAAGATTTCCGATGATGAATTTGCCAAGATCAAATCCTACTGTATCAACCCGGTAGATTCCAGAGAGACAGACATGGTAAAACCTGAAACTCTTGTAACAGAGTTCGCAGAACCTGCTGATGTGGCAATCTTTGATGGTTTCAAGGATATGGCAGAGGCTGATTTAAAGAAGCTTTATGATTCTCTGGGACTGGCAATGACATTTAAGGATTTCCTGCATATCCAGAATTATTTTAAGAATGAAGAGAAGAGAAATCCTTCTGTAACAGAGATTCGTGTATTGGATACATACTGGTCAGACCATTGTCGTCATACCACATTCTCAACAGAATTAAAGGATGTAACTTTTGAAGATAATTATTATACAGAGCCTATCAGGACTACTTATCAGAATTATCTGGCTGTCAGAGAAGAGATCTTTGCAGGCAGAAAGGACAAGTATGTCTGCCTGATGGATCTGGCACTTATGGCTATGCGTAAGCTCAAGGCTGACGGCAAGCTTGAGGATATGGAGAAGTCTAACGAGATCAATGCTTGTTCCATCGTAGTTCCTATTGAAATTGACAAGGAAGATGGAAAAGGCGTTATCACAGAAGAGTGGCTTGTAAACTTCAAGAACGAGACTCATAACCATCCTACAGAGATCGAGCCTTTTGGTGGTGCAGCAACCTGTCTGGGCGGTGCTATCCGTGATCCGTTGTCAGGACGTACTTATGTATATCAGGCTATGCGTGTAACTGGTGCAGCAGATCCTACTGTATCTGTAGAAGATACTCTGAAAGGTAAGCTCCCTCAGAAGAAGCTGGTTCGTGGTGCAGCAAGCGGTTATTCATCCTATGGTAATCAGATCGGTCTGGCTACAGGCTATGTAAAGGAAGTATATCATCCAAACTATGTAGCCAAGAGAATGGAGATCGGTGCTGTTATGGGTGCTGCTCCAAGAGCAAGTGTTATCCGTGAGGATTCTGATCCTGGTGATATCATCATTCTGTTAGGTGGACGTACAGGACGTGACGGCTGTGGTGGAGCAACAGGTTCTTCCAAGGTACATACAGAAGCTTCTATTGAGACTTGTGGTGCTGAGGTGCAGAAAGGTAATGCGCCTACAGAACGTAAGATTCAGAGATTATTCAGAAGAGAAGAAGTAAGCAAGATCATCAAGAAATGTAACGACTTTGGTGCAGGCGGTGTATCTGTAGCAATCGGAGAGCTGGCTGATGGTCTGGTTGTTGATATGGATAAGGTTCCCAAGAAGTACGCAGGTCTTGACGGAACAGAACTGGCTATTTCCGAGTCTCAGGAGAGAATGGCAGTTGTAGTTGATCCTAAGGATGTAGATACCTTCCTTGGCTATGCTGCAGAAGAGAACCTGGAGGCAGTTGAAGTAGCAGTTGTAACCAAAGAGCCAAGACTGGTACTGAAATGGAGAGGCAAGGAAGTTGTTAATTTATCCCGTGCTTTCCTGGATACCAACGGTGCTCATCAGGAGACTAACGTATACGTAGACATGCCTGTTAAGGAAGACAATTACCTGAACAAGGTAGCAGTTCCTGCTGTAGAAGAAGCTCTTGCAAAAGACGATGTAAAAGCAGCAATCCTTGCAGAATTGAATGATTTGAATGTATGTTCCCAGAAGGGTCTTGTGGAAATGTTCGACTCCTCTATTGGAGCAGGCAGTGTATACATGCCTTATGGTGGTAAGTATCAGCTGACAGAGACACAGACTATGGTAGCGAAGCTCCCTGTATTAAAGGGCAAGACAGATGTTGTTACCATGATGAGCTATGGCTTTGATCCATATCTGTCCTCATGGAGCCCATATCATGGAGCTATCTATGCAGTAACAGAATCTATGGTTAAGATTGTGGCAGCAGGCGGTGATTACAGCAAGATCCGTTTCACTTTCCAGGAATATTTCAGACGTATGACAGAAGATCCTGAGCGTTGGAGTCAGCCTTTTGCAGCATTGTTAGGTGCTTATGATGCACAGATGGGATACGGTCTGCCTTCTATCGGTGGTAAGGATTCCATGTCAGGAACCTTCAACGATATTGATGTACCTCCTACATTAGTGTCTTTTGCAGTAGATGTAGCGAAGGAAAAAGACATCATTACACCAGAGTTGAAGAACGCAGGAGATAAGCTTGTTGTGTTCCGTATTGAGAAAGATCAGTACGATATTCCTGTATATGAGAAAGTCATGAAGCTTTTTGACGGTATCTCCGCATTGATCAAGAAGAGAGCTATCGTAGCTGCTTATGCTCTGGATGGTGCAGGTATTGTGGCAAGCGCAGCCAAGATGTCCTTTGGTAATAAGCTTGGTGTAGAATTTTCAGATGCTTTATCCGCTAAGGAACTGTTTGCAAATGAAATCGGCAATATGATTGCAGAAGTATCCGCAGATGGTATGAAAGCACTGGAAGAAAGTGGAATTGCTTACAGTGTTGTAGCAACCGTTCTTCCTGAAAATGCCGGATTTGTATATAAAGATGTAAAAGTCAGCGAGGAAGACGCTCTCCATGCATGGAAGAGCAAGCTGGAGAAGGTATTCCCTACTAAGGCAGTAAAGGCTACAGATGCAATTGAAACTAAACTGTATCAGACATCTGATATCCATATCTGCAAGAACAAAGTAGCGAAGCCTACCGTATTTATCCCTGTATTCCCAGGAACAAACTGCGAGTATGACAGTGCCAAGGCATTTGAACGTGCGGGTGCTAATGTCATTACCAAGGTGTTCCGCAATATGACAGCAGAGGATATCCGTGAATCTGTAGATGAATTCGAGAAGGCTATCGGACAGGCACAGATCATCATGTTCCCTGGTGGATTCTCCGCAGGTGATGAACCGGATGGTAGTGCGAAGTTCTTCGCGACAGCATTCCAGAATGCGAAGATGAAGGAAGCTGTCATGAAGCTGTTGAACGAGAGAGATGGTCTGGCACTTGGTATCTGTAACGGATTCCAGGCACTGATCAAATTAGGTCTGGTTCCTTATGGTGAGATTACAGGCCAGAAGGAGGATTCTCCTACATTGACCTTCAATACGATTAACCGTCATATCTCCAAGATGGTATATACCAAGGTCGTATCCAATAAGTCCCCTTGGTTACAGCTTGCAGAGCTTGGCAAGACCTATGTAACACCGGCTTCCCATGGTGAAGGACGTTTCGTAGCTCCTAAGGAGTGGATTGACAAATTATTTGCGAATGGTCAGGTTGCTACACAGTATGCTGACTTCAATGGCAATATCTCCATGGATGAAGAGTGGAATGTAAACGGCTCTTATGCTGCAATCGAAGGTATCACCTCGCCGGATGGCAGATGCCTGGGCAAGATGGCACACGTAGAGAGACGCGGCGAATCCGTAGCAATCAACATCTATGGCGAACAGGATCTTAAAATCTTTGAGTCAGGTGTGAAGTACTTTAAATAAGCAGATAAGAAACCTCAGGATTAAAACAAAGCCTGAGGTTTCTTCTTGATGAAACAGCGATGAAATTCGGATGGTTACATAAAATTATCTTGTCAAATACATATGGTTTGGATATAATATTGAAAGTAAGGTTAATGAGAGGTAATTCTGGCAGGTATAGTTCCTGAATCATTGCCGGAAAGAAGGATGTACATAATGGCGGAAAAGAATAATGGAAGAGAGATCGCTTTTGTTGAAACATATGAAGAAGAGATTAAAAATGCGATTGAGAAGACTTTCCTGAAGCATGGAGTATCTTATCTGATCAAGGTAGATAAAGTACGTAACAGGAAGAAGGGCTTATTTGAAAGCCAGAAGAAGTTTTCCTTTTATATTAATCGTTATCAGGAAGACGAGGCAAAAGCCGCCATGGAAGATACGAATCTGAAAGATGAAGATGTTGTATATTTAGCATAACGGAGTGGAGAAGAATAATGATAGATTTCGGAAGCGTCATGAAGATTAAGAATGCATGGGATACTTTTAACAGAAATCATCCCAAGTTCATGCCCTTTTGTCAGGCAGTAGGCAGGGATGGAATCGGTGTGGATACCATTATTGAAGTGAAAGTCACCAGCGCTGATGGCAGAGAATATAACACCAATATGAAGCTTACACAGAGTGACTTGGATCTGTTCGCCCAGATAAGGAGCATGAATTAGGTTATGGTATCAGTGAGAGAAGCATCCGTTGAAGATGCGGCAGAGTTATTGGAAATATACAGACCCTATGTAGAGCATACAGATGTGTCCTTTGAGTATGTGACACCATCTGTGCAGGAGTTTGCGGGCAGGATTGCACACACACTGCAACGGTATCCTTATCTGGTGGCACAGAATGAAGACGGTGAGCTGCTGGGATACGCCTATGCTTCTGCATTCAAGTCCAGAGAGGCATATGACTGGTCAGTGGAATTGTCAGTATATGTGAAGGACGGAGTACACAGACAGGGTGTGGGCAGGCTTTTATATACAGAGCTTGAGAAGATCCTATATGCACAGAATGTATATAATCTCTGTGCATGTATTGCATATCCATATCCAGACAGTGAGAAGTTTCATGAGAGAATGGGATTCCAGACGGTAGCGCATTTTCACCATTCAGGATATAAATCCGGTCACTGGGTCGATATGATCTGGATGGAGAAGGCACTCAGAGAACATGATGGAGCTCCTGAACCATTTATTCCGTATTCACATTTGGACTAATTTAAATGAAAGATTCTATTGTATTTGATACAGTAGGATCTTTTTTTATGCCATTTAGAATTAACTAAAAGGTTAAAAACTAGTAAATATTACGGTTTAAAATGCCAAATGATAAATTAAAAGAGTTAAAAAATGTGCAAAACGGCTATTTTATTTTTCATAATTGACGTTCAAATGAACTATTTGTATAATTTATATGTAAACTTAAATAAGAAATAAATTAACAAGCTAAAAATAATTAAATTAGCTAAAATTAATTTATTCTGCGTACTGCAAAATGCAGTACGGATGAACAGACAGAATATACAGGGAGGTAGGAACGTGGAGAGAAAACAGGTTGTAAAGATGCTTTCTATTGGTATGGCTGGAATTCTGGCAATATCATCCTGCAACATGGCAGGCGGCATGGTCTATGCAGAAGAAGTATCACAGGAGAATGTTGTAGAAGGGGAGAACACAGAAGAGACATTTACAGAATCAGCTGCTGCAGAGGAAGAAGAGCAGGAGAATGAGGAAGTAGAGGAAGCTACGGTACAGACGAAGGAGACTACTGTAGAGAAGGAGACAGAGGAAACAACAGAATCCACAACCGAAGAAGCAGCCGGCGAGGATGAGGCTTCACAGGAGGAAACAACACAGGAAGCCACAGAAGAGGTCACAGAGGAAGTCACAGAGGAAGAAATGGCTGAGCTTACAGAGGAAGAGCCTGTAGCCATGGCAGCTGACGTAGAAGAGACACAGTTGCAGCAATTTTATGGACAGGAGCTTGCATTTGATGATACAAGCAGCTGGGATGACAAGGGCGAGAATCAGCTGGGGCTTTCCACAGACACGGCGCTCAACAGTGGCACGAAGGTTTCCTTTGATCTGTATATTCCGGCAGAGAATGCAGAATATGAGGGACTTATTAAGGTTCAGGGAATTGCCAGACTCGGCAGCGGCTGGAGCTGGACACAGAATGATGTGATTCCTGAGCTTGGAAGCGGTGATTTTACACGGGAAGTAGAGATCGATGGTAAATTATATAGAAAAGCACATGTGTCATTTTCCTTTGGTGATGAAATAACACAGGATTATCTGGCAGAATTCACAGTAAAGCTTGCAGGCTGGATGTGTAACTATACTGGCTCTGTCTATTATGGCAATGTGACTCTTGAGAATGGAGCACAGGAGAAACCGGATAAGCCCGTACAGGAGAATGTCCTTGCAAGCTGGAGTTTTGATGAGAATATCAATGACTGGTATTATGACGGCGTATGGGACAATCAGGGGCAGAACAGTCTGGACTGGAGCGGGCAGTATCAGGCACTGGCCATGCAGGTGGATTATTCCAAGGATGTGAAATCTACATGGAGTGAGATCAAGTCCTCCTATTGGGACGATGATTTCGAGGTAAAGGATGCCAATAAGATCGCTTTTGATTTTATCTATGATCCTGCTTTGATGACAAAGGGCAGCTTCAAGGTCAAGCTGTTCGCAGACAGCGGAATTGATATCAATGCCTCTATCAATTTTGATAATGCAGAGGACTATGCAGATGGTTTTAAGGTGGTGCATTTTTCCATGAGCTATGATACGAAGAATATTGAGAATGGCTTCACAATAGGTCTTATCGGCAGTGAGACAGATTATCAGGGAATGGTATATCTTGATAATGTGACACTTATGTCAGAAACTAAACAGGAAGAGGATATCTATGTGGATGCTACAGAAGAGATAACAGGACAGGATATGAAGCTCTCCGTACAGGGAGATACTCTTGTGACAGGCGCAGGAAGCAGTGAAATCCAGAAGAATATCACACTTGCAGACGGTCAGGCAACAGACAGTGTCAGACAGGTATACGCATATCTGCAGGCTGTAGGCAAAACAGACAGCGTGATATTCGGACAGCAGAACAATACAAGCCATAAGGCAGGAAGCAGTGATTTATCCTGCTCAGATACAATGGATGTGGTCGGCTCCTATACTGGTATTATCGGGCTGGATGGATTGTCACTTGCAGGAAATGAATATTCTGCAGACCGCTATCTGAGCGAAATGCAGGGGCTGGATGATGTATATGAGACAGTAGCAGCCAGAATCAATCAGGCTTCTACACAGATCGAGAAGAATGTAATCGCAGCAGCAGCTCTGACGAATTATAATATCAGAAATGGCGCAATTGCTACGCTGTCACTGCATATGCCTAATTTCAGTACTGTATCCGAAACGGGAAATGACACAGGTGTCAGCTATGCAGGCTATAACTTCAGCGGTTATACACCCAATCTTCTGACAGGTGATGTGATGAATCAGATTTTGCCCGGAGGAGCATACAATGAAGCCTTCCGTGCTTATCTGGACATGGTAGCTGACTATGCACATCAGGTAGATGGCGCAGTTCTGTTCAGACCATTCCATGAGAATACAGGAAGCTGGTTCTGGTGGGGCGCAGCCTTCTGTGATGAGCAGACCTATAAGAGCGTCTACAAGTACACAGTAGAATATCTCAGAGACGAGAAGAATGTACATAATTTCCTGTATGTATACGGACCAGGCTCGGAAGCTGCTTCTGTAGAAGAATATGCTTCACGTTATCCTGGAGACGGATATGTTGATATGGTGGGATTTGATATGTATCACAGAAATCCACAGCAGGGAGATTCTTTTGTGACTAACTTTACGAAGGAGCTGCAGATTGTGGATGATTTTGCCCAGGCGCATGGCAAGCTGGTAGCAGTTACAGAGACAGGAACCGCTCATGATGTTGCAGAGGGAGATAACCAGACTGCATTGCTCAAGTCAGAGAATACAAGACCGGACTGGCATCAGGAGATTCTGGATGCAGTAAAAGGCAACAATGCATCCTATTATCTGGTATGGGCTAATTTTGGCGAGAAGGACGGCTTCTATACCCCTTATGTAAAATCTGTAAAAGAAGATGGTGCGAAGCATGGCCATGAAATGATGGATCCGTTTATCAGATTCTTCAACCAGAACAACAGCATCTTTGCCGTAAATCAGAAGGATGCTCTGGAGCAGATGAAGTCTGTAAGCATCCAGGCAAAACCGGCAGCAACGCAGAGCGGATATATCGTAGCTCCGGTTGCAGGCAGCAGAATCCTGGATGCGACCTTACTGTCTGCAAGAATAAGTGGTGTGACTGCTGATGATCAGGTTACCTTTGTCCTTTCCGGAAAAGACAGGGAGATCACACTGCAGGCACAGATTGCAGATGGCTATGCGACTGCACAGCTTGAGCAGGATTCCCTGACAGCGCTTGGAGAGGCAGTTGGTACGATCAGCTTATATATCAATAATACAGTGGCTGATACAATCCGCGCTACCTTCAATATTCCGCAGCCTGAGCAGGACCCTTATGAGATTGACGGATTCGAGAACTACTATGGTGTGGACACGATGCTGACCAAGAACTGGGCTACGAATAAGGCAACAGGCAGCAGCATTACGATCAGCTTATCCAGGGATTACAGCTATGAAGGCGAATATGTCATGAAGTTCGAGTACGCAGAGACCTCGGATGGATGGGCAGGGGCTACGATCTCTAAGGAAGTAAGCTGGGAAGACTGTGATGCTCTGCAGTTCTGGACAGTGCCGGATGGAAAGCAGCAGAAGACAGTCATTCAGATAACAGCAGGCGGCAATGTATATGAATATTATATGAATCTGAATGAAGATTACTGCAATGCCGGAACAGAGCCTGTTCTTGTAACGATTCCTTTTGCGCTGTTCGTGGCAAGAGATATTGCAGGCAATCCTGCAGGCGGACTGGAGAACGACAAGAGCAATATTACTTCTATAGGACTGTGGGTGAATGCAATCGCAGGAAGCGCAGCTATAGATGCAGACAATATGGTAAAAGGCACAGTCTATTATGATGGCATAACAGCTGTGAAGAGTGGCAAGACAGCTGCTGAGGTAAAGAAAGCAGAGCAGACTCCGACAGAGCCTTCCGAGCCTGATGTACCGGTTGAGCCGTCTACTCCCCAGCAACCGTCTGCACCCGGACAGTCATCAGGACAGGAGAGCAGCAGTGGTGAGAGTCAGAATAATTCAACTGCAGCAGCTTCTGTGGCACAGGCACAGCTTGTGATTCCTGAGTCTGCGGTAGAGAAGATGAAGCAGACTCAGGCAGCTTATAATTTCTATATTGAGAATATTGCAGTGACTGTAGATGCAGAAGCAATAGCTTCATGGGAGGGAGAGATGGATCTGAATGTCAAGCTGCGCAGTATACAGAAATTCTCCGCAGATTTTGATGCTTTTTATATACAGAAGAATAAAAAGGCATCAGTTCTTGATAAAGCAGTAATCAATGTGGCTTTATCAGCAGCTAACGCACAAAGCATTGCCTATGTCTTTGGCAGGGAAGCACAGAATGCTTATCAGCTGCTCAATACTTCGCCTGTCAGTGAGATAGGAACAGTGACGATACAGGCAGATACGAATCAGGAATATCTGATTTTATATTAATGGAGGTCTCCTTTTCTCTATTGTCACAAATACAGGGAATAAAATATGTGAATATATACTATGGATTAATGCAGCAAAAAAGGGTATACTATATGGTGCTATTTTGAGAAAAGGAGAATTCAGAAGATGAAAGTTAAGAATTTGGCAAAGAAATTCCTGTGCATTGCGTCAGCAGTTGCAATGGCAGCAGCTTTAATGGCAGAGCCTATACAGGTGCAGGCAGCAGGCGAAGTGTATACATCAGAGCTTACCGGTCTGCCTATCAGTGCAAGTCTCAAGGATCAGAGACCTATTGCAGTCATGGTAGATAATGAGAAGGTTGCATTGAAGCATTTCGGTACAGCCGAAGCAGATATTGTATATGAGATAATGAACTCTACTGCAAATGACCGCATCACCAGACTGATGTGCATTTACAAGGATTATAACTCAGTGCCTACGATCGGCAGTATCCGCAGCATCAGACCAACTAATGTTATTTTAGCAGGTGAATATAATGCAATCTGCGTACATGATGGTGGTCCTTACTATATCAATGAGTGGCTTGCTAAACCCTGGTCAGATAATCTCAGTGCCGGATTTGCAAGAATCCCTAACGGTAAGAAGAGAGAATTTACAGAGTATGTTACAACAGGCGAAGTAAATAACCGTATCGCAGCAGCCGGTTATTCCAAGAATTATACACCGCTGTATCTGTCTACAAGAGAAAGAGAGTCTCATTTCCTCTTTAATCCTGTGGAGACATTGCTTAGTACAACATACGGTGGAGTAGGTGTGGCATCAGCGACTCAGATCAATCTGACTCCTGCTTTCCCACATAACAAATCCATGTTAAAATACAATGCCAACACAATGACTTATGATTATTATGAGTATGGTTCCCTTCATACAGATGGAGAGGATGGACAGGCATTGACATTTAAGAATGTTATTCTGCAGGAGACTTCTTTTTCACAGCTGGATGCACATGGATATCTGATTTATAACGCAATTGGATATATGCCAAGTACTACGGAAACAGGATATTATTTTACAGATGGACAGGTTATTCCTATTACCTGGTATAAGAATGGTGAGACTGCCATTACGAAATATTATGACTATACAGGCCAGGAGATTAAGTTGAATCCTGGGAAGACTTACATTGGACTTATCCCATCAGATGCGTGGACTGCAATTGGGATTGGATAAACAGGAAAAGAGTGGACTTGGCTGACAAGTTCACTCTTTTTGTATGTTTATTCCATCAAAAGTGCAAAAATATACATTTTTTCGTACCTTTTACCAGTGCAGAATCCCTTGAATGCTGGAGGCTCTTGTGATATAATTAGACGATTATGCAAAAGGTACATTATTATTATATTAGAAAGGCGCGGTAAAGAGATGAAGGCATTTTTAATATTGGAAGATGGCACTGTGTTTGAGGGAACTCATATTGGTGCAGACAAAGAAGTAATTAGTGAGATTGTGTTCAATACTTCTATGGCAGGTTATCTTGAGGTCTTGACAGATCCTTCCTATGCGGGACAGGCAGTCTGCATGACTTATCCACTGATTGGCAACTATGGAATCTGCAAGGATGATATGGAGTCACGCAAGCCATGGCCGGATGGATTCATTGTCAGAGAACTGTCAAGAAATTACAGCAATTTCAGAGCAGATATTTCCATTCAGCAGTTCATGGAGGAGAACGGGGTTCCTGGTATCGCAGGCATTGATACAAGAGCATTGACTAAGATCCTTCGTGAAAAGGGCACAATGAATGGCATGATTACCACGAATGAGAACTATAATTTTGATGAAATTCTTCCAAGATTAAAAGCTTATACCACTGGTAAGGTAGTTGAGAAGGTTACATGTGACCAGGTATATGAAGTGAAGGGTTCACAGAGCCTGACAGAGAACGGTGCTATCTCAGGAAGTGCAAAGTTCGATGCAGCAGCTTTTGCACAGGGAGTCCGCGAGAAGAAGCCATCCCTTGTAAAAGAGCTAAATGGTAAGGGTAAGAAGGTTGCCCTGTTGGATCTTGGAACCAAGGCTAATATTGCTTATTCCTTAAAGTCCAGAGGATGTGACGTAACAGTATATCCTGCACAGACCAAAGCAGAGGAAATCATTGCCGCAGCGCCTGACGGTATCATGCTTTCCAATGGACCTGGAGATCCTAAGGAATGTACAGAGATCATTGCTGAGATTCGCAAGCTCTACGATACAGATATTCCTATCTTTGCCATCTGTCTGGGACATCAGCTTATGGCGCTGGCAACAGGAGCAGATACTTATAAAATGAAATACGGACACAGAGGCGGTAACCATCCTGTTAAGGACCTGGCAACGGGGCGCGTATACATCTCTTCCCAGAACCACGGTTATGTTGTCGATATGGACAAGCTTGACCCGAAGGTTGCAACACCTGCATTCATCAATGTAAACGATGGAACAAACGAAGGATTGAACTATACAGGTAAGAAGATCTTTACAGTACAGTTCCACCCGGAGGCATGCTGCGGACCGCAGGATTCCGGATATTTGTTTGACAGATTTATAGATATGATGGAGGTAAATGAATAATGCCTAAGAATCCTAATGTGAAAAAAGTAATGGTAATTGGTTCCGGTCCTATTGTAATCGGACAGGCTGCAGAGTTCGACTATGCAGGTACACAGGCATGCCGTTCCCTGAAAGAAGAAGGAATCGAAGTAGTACTGGTCAATTCTAACCCTGCTACGATCATGACAGATAGAGATATTGCTGATAAGGTATATATTGAGCCTTTGACAGCCAAAGTTCTTGAACAGATCATAGAGAAAGAAAAGCCGGACTCCATTCTGCCGACACTTGGTGGACAGGCTGGACTGAATCTTGGTATGGAGCTGGAAGAGAGTGGCTTCTTAAAGAGCCATAATGTAAAGCTCCTTGGTACAACCGCAGCTACAATCAAGAAAGCGGAAGACCGTCAGGAATTCAAAGACACCATGGAGAAGATTGGTGAACCATGTGCGGCATCACTGGTTGTTGAGAACGTGGAAGATGGTGTGGCATTTACCAATACCATCGGTTATCCTGTAGTACTTCGTCCTGCTTATACACTGGGTGGAAGCGGCGGTGGTATCGCCCATAACCAGACAGAACTGGAAGAGATTTTGGAGAATGGTCTTCGTCTTTCCCGTGTAGGACAGGTTCTTGTAGAACGTTGTATCGCAGGCTGGAAGGAAATCGAATACGAAGTAATGCGAGACAGTGCAGGTAACTGTATCACAGTATGTAACATGGAGAACATTGACCCTGTTGGTGTTCATACCGGTGACAGTATCGTAGTTGCGCCTTCCCAGACATTGAGTGATAAAGAATATCAGATGCTGAGAACTTCTGCACTGAATATTATTTCAGAGTTAAATATCACAGGTGGATGTAACGTACAGTTCGCACTGCATCCAACCAGTTTTGAATATTGTGTTATCGAAGTAAACCCTCGTGTAAGCCGTTCTTCAGCACTGGCTTCCAAGGCAACAGGTTATCCGATTGCCAAGGTTGCAGCCAAGATCGCACTTGGTTACACACTGGATGAAATCAAAAATGCCATTACAGGTAAAACTTATGCAAGCTTCGAGCCTACTCTTGACTACTGCGTAGTTAAGATGCCTCGTCTGCCTTTTGATAAGTTCATTACAGCGAAGAGAACACTGACGACTCAGATGAAAGCAACCGGTGAAGTCATGAGTATCTGTACGAACTTTGAAGGTGCGCTGATGAAGGCAATCCGTTCTCTGGAACAGCATGTTGACTGCCTGAGAAGCTATGACTTCTCTGCATTAGACAGGCAGGAACTGTTAAAGAGACTGGAGATCGTAGACGATCAGAGAATTTATGTGATTGCAGAAGCACTTCGTAAAGGAATTGACTACGATACAATCTTTAATATCACAAAGATTGACCGTTGGTTCATTGATAAGATCGCAATTATTGTTGAGATGGAATCCGCTCTGGAGAAGGGACCTCTTACAGTAGAGCTTCTGAAAGAAGCAAAGAGAATCGAATTCCCGGATAATGTAATCGCAAGATTAACAGGTAAAACAGAGGAAGAAATCAAAGAAATGCGTTACAGCAACGGTATTACAGCATCTTTCAAGATGGTTGATACCTGTGCAGCAGAGTTTGAAGCATCTACTCCTTACTATTATTCCTGCTTTGATGGAGAGAATGAAGCAATCGAGACAAATCCTCCTAAAAAGGTGCTGGTACTTGGTTCCGGTCCTATCCGTATCGGTCAGGGTATCGAGTTCGATTACTGCTCCGTTCATGCAACCTGGGCTTTTGCCAAAGCAGGCTATGAGACAATTATCATTAACAACAACCCGGAGACAGTAAGTACTGACTTCGATATCGCGGACAAGCTGTATTTCGAGCCATTGACTCCGGAGGATGTCGAGAACGTTGTAAATATTGAGAAACCGGATGGAGCTGTTGTACAGTTCGGTGGACAGACAGCAATCAAATTAACAGAAAGCCTGATGAAGATGGGCGTACCTATCCTTGGAACCAAGGCAGAGGACGTTGATGCAGCAGAGGATAGAGAGCTCTTTGATGAGATCCTTGAGCAGACACAGATTCCCCGTGCAGCAGGTGGTACTGTATTCACAGCAGAAGAGGCAAAGGAAGTTGCCAACAGATTAGGATATCCTGTTCTGGTAAGACCTTCCTATGTACTTGGTGGACAGGGTATGCAGATCGCAAGCTGTGATGAAGAGATTGAAGAATTCATGGCTATCATTAACAGAATTGCACAGGATCACCCGATTCTGGTAGACAAGTACTTACAGGGTAAGGAACTGGAAGTAGACGCTGTATGTGATGGTACAGATATTCTCATTCCTGGTATCATGGAGCATATTGAGAGAACTGGTGTCCACTCAGGTGACTCTATCTCCGTATATCCTGCTCATACAGTCAGCAAGCATGTAAAGGAAACAATTGCAGAGTACACTAGAAGACTGGCTAAGGCACTTCATGTTAAGGGTCTGATCAATATTCAGTTCATTGCTGTAGGAGAAGAAGTATATGTAATCGAGGTCAACCCTCGTTCTTCCAGAACAGTTCCATATATCAGCAAGGTAACAGGTATTCCTATTGTTGATCTGGCAACAGAAGTTATCATAGGTAAGACAATTAAGGAATTGGGATATGAGCCTGGTTTACAGAAGGAAGCAGAATATATTGCAATTAAGATGCCTGTATTCTCCTTCGAGAAGATTCGTGGTGCTGAGATCAGCCTTGGACCGGAAATGAAGTCCACAGGTGAGTGTCTGGGTATCGCCAAGACCTTCAATGAAGCACTGTACAAGGCATTCCTTGGTGCTGGTATTGATCTTCCTAAGCATAAGCAGATGATCATCACTGTAAAGGATGCAGATAAGGGAGAAGCTATCGAGATTGGCAGACGTTTCGAGAAGCTGGGATATACGATCTATGCGACCAGAAGCACAGCCAAGGCATTGAATGATGCAGGTGTGAAGGCAAGAAAGGTCAACAAGATCAATCAGGAATCCCCGACAGTCATGGATCTGATCCTCGGACATAAGATTGACCTTGTAATCGACACTCCGACACAGGGCCGTGACAAGTCAAGAGACGGCTTCCTCATCAGAAGAACTTCCATAGAGACAGGAGTAAACTGTTTAACAGCAATGGATACAGCCAAGGCACTGGCAACCAGCTTGGAGAACAAGAACGACAATCCACTGACATTAGTAAATATTGCAGAGATATAATAAAAACAGACCCCTTCGCTGAAATAAGCGGAGGGGTTATTATTATGTGGAAAAATATGGAAATGTATGCAGTAATGAAAATAGTAGAAATAGTGCAATTTTTATGCGATATTATACAAGAAATACAAGGAAATATATCGTATTATTAATAATGTATGCAATTTTATATGTGAGGTGGAAAACATGGCAGTTGAAAGAAAAACATTAACGCAATTATCTGTGCCGATATGTCTGGAAACTTTATTTTATATGCTTTCAGGTATGGTTGATACACTTATGTTGTCATCTGTAGGCGATCAGGCTGTGGGAGCGGTTGGAACAGCCAATACATATATAGGTGTTTTTATCATCATGTTCGGAGTGATATCATCAGGTATGGTAGCAGTCATGTCACAGAATATTGGAGCGGGAAGACCTGGGATTGCATATCAGGCAAGACAGCTAGGACTGTTATTTAATGCATCGACAGGAATCCTGATGTCTGTCATTCTTGCGTTTTGTTCCGGTAGAATACTTAAAGTAGTAAGTATAGCCCCGGCTTTGCTTGAGCCGGCTGAAACATATCTTAAAATTGTAGGCGGAGCATGTTTTTTGAATGCGCTTATTCCTATTTTCTCCAGTTATTTGAGAGTGTTTGGTTATACAAAGCATTCTTTGATAGGAACTATTGTTGGAAATGCTGTGAACATAATATTTAATTCGGTATTTCTATTTGTATTCAAATGGGGAGTAATGGGGGTAGCCGTTGCTACAGTTATTTCAAAAGTTGTAAATCTTATTATTGTAGCGGCTATGGGCGCTGTACTTATAAAAGCAAAGCAGAGTCCTGAGCGTATCCAGCCACGTAAGATACTTGCACAGATTGTTAAGATAGGTTTTCCTTCTGCATTAGAAACAGCACTTTATAATGTAGCAATGACATTTATAGTACGCTTTATGAATCAGATGGATACGGATGGAATGAATGTTACAGCCCGGTCGTATACTATGCAGATTGCTAATTTCTCGTATTGTATAGGAGCAGCACTTGCACAGGCAAATGCGATTATGACTGGCTGGAGAATTGGGGCAAAGGAGTTTGAAGAATGTGACAGGGGTACGGCAAAAGCAGCAATATTTGGTCTTATAACGGCAACGTGCTTCTCTGTAACATTTGCAATTTCAGGACGTTTTATAGTCCATATATTTACGGATGATATACAAATGGTAGATCTTGTGGTAAAGTTGTTGATAGTAGATGTATTCCTTGAATTTGGCAGGGTGACAAACCTTGTATATGGACAGGCGTTAAAAACCAGTGGGGATGCGGTTTTCCCAGTTATAATGGGTGCAGTATTTATGTATCTGTTTGCAGTAGGCGGAACGTATTTTCTTGGTATACATATGGGACTTCAGGCAGTTGGGGCATATATTGCCATGGCAGGCGATGAGTGTGCGAGAGCTGTCGGAATGGTACTCAGATGGAAGAGCGGAAAATGGAAAAGTAAGAGTCTTGTAGCATTGTAGGAGCAATTATGTACTTTGAATTAAAGGAAAATAAACCACATGGTACGAAGGATGACCCATTCAGTACATATCACATAGAGAATAGGGGGCAGTCTTTTCAGATACCGGTACATTGGCATGATGAACTCGAAATCATATATGTAAAAAGTGGCTTCCTGACTGTAAATATATCAGGAGAGAATTATATTGGAAAACCCGGTGATGCTTTTGTTGTGTCACCGGGCAATCTTCATTTTATGGGTTCACAGACTGGCACTGTGGATTATTTTACCTTTCTTTTCCCGTTAAAATATATAGCTTTCCGTAGCGATGATATGTTAGATGATAAATTGATTGAACCGTTAAATAGCGGTCATCTGATGATAAGTCCGGAAATAAAGGATACGGTAAAAGAACAGTGCGAGCAGCTGGCCGGGGTATATGCAGCGGAGATTGATGAGAGTGAGTCAAAAATAACAGGTCAGATCAAGAAAAAAATAATCCTTTTACAATTTATTCATGAACTATGGAAGAAGGGATTTATCGTAGAAAATGATACAACTGGCAGAAATACTGTAGAAAAAGAGATGATTTCGTATATACAGCAGAATTATACGGGGAAGATACTGTTAAGGGAATTCGGGGAGCAGTTTCATCTTTCTGAAAAATATATATCCCGGTATTTTAAGGAGCATTTTCACATTACACTTTCACAATATGTGACATATTTACGGCTGGAGCATGCAAAACAGATGTTACAGGAAACTGATATTTCCGTTACAGAGGTAGCAATGCAGAGCGGTTATCAAAACATAAGTTATTTTATAAGGAGCTTCAAAAAAACGTATGGAGTGTCTCCATTAAAATATAGAAAAAGTTAAAAAAATCATGGATATAGTGTTAGAATTGTTTAAAAAAGTAAGATAAAATACAAGAAAATGAAATGTGAAAAGGAGTAATTTATGGAATATTCAGCTATTTTTCATGATATGGATAAAAGATTCTGCTATGCGATTGATAAGGATCTGTTCGTGATACGTGTGCAGGTAAAAAAGGATGACATGGAGGAGGTAATTCTCCATTGTGAGGATAAGTATATACCAATGGAGCGCAAGGATACACGAAAGACGATTACGATGAAGAAGGTTGCCACATCCCGGTTTCATGATTATTATGAAGCACAGCTCCAGATGCATTTAATATGTCTGCGCTACTTTTTTGAATTTAAGGATATGCAGGGGGAAAGGGCATATTACGGCAATTATGAATTCAGTAAGGAATGTATTACAAACAGGGACAGAATGTTTGACTGTCCACAGAACCTTAGGGAGGAAGAAATGTTTGAGGTTCCACAGTGGGCAGCAAATAAGGCTGTGTATCAGATTTTTCCGTCCCGTTTCGCTGCATCACAGCCGGTAGACAGGGAACTGTGGTATAAAGCACCGATTACTCCCATGGATAATCTGCATGGTGATCTCAGAGGTATTATTGAGCATATGGACCATATCCGGAAGCTGGGAATCGATGTTTTGTATATGACACCTGTCTTTAAATCCAATTCATGCCATAAATACGATACCATTGATTATTATCAGGTTGATCCCTCATTCGGAACGCTGGAGGATCTCAAGGAGCTGGTGCAAAAAGCCCATGAGCGTGGAATGAAAGTAGTCATGGATGCGGTATTCAACCATACAGCAAGAGAATTTTTTGCATTTGAGGATATCTTGGAAAAGGGAGAGAAATCCAAATATCTGGACTGGTATTTTATTGAGGGATTTCCCCTTGAAGGTGGATCAGGAGAGATTCCAAACTTCAAATGCTTCGCTTACCATGGAGGAATGCCAAAGTTAAATCTGAGGAATCCTGAGGTTGAAAAATTCATTACAGATGTTGCATGCTATTGGATCAAGGAATGTGATATTGATGGCTGGAGACTGGATGTAGGAGATGAAATCAGCCATTTTTTCTGGAAGCGTTTTAGAGAGGCGGTTAAGGCAGTAAAGAAGAATATGCTGATAATTGGAGAAATCTGGCATTATGCAGGAGATTTCCTGGAGGGAGACGAATGGGATACGGTCATGAATTATCCATTTTATCTGAACATGATAGACCTGCTTGCAGATGAGAAGATCAATGTCAGCCGGTTTGTACAGAACCTTGGATATCTAAAGGGGAGGTTGAACAAAAAATGCTATCCTCTTATGTGGAATCTGATTGACAGCCATGATACGGCAAGATTTTTACATTTATGTAACAATAATAAGAAGAAACAGCATTTGGCAGCAGCTTTTCAATTATTATTGCCGGGAATGCCCATGATTTATTATGGTGATGAATATGCGATGCCGGGGGCAAATGACCCGGATTGCAGACGAGGCATGTACTGGGATGAAGAATATCAGGATCAGGAGATGTTTGAATGGTATAAACAATTGCTGCATGTCCGAAAAGAACATACGTGTATCGTGGATGGCGAATTGATTGAGACAATCGTAAAGGATGAGGAAGAGACAATTGTTTTTATTAGAAAAAATGGTGAAGAGACAATTGCTTTGATTTTTAATTGCAGTAGTAATGCGAAAGAATTCAATGAGTATGCGCAGAAATATAATTTACTCAGAGAGAACGTATTTGATGGAAAAGTAGAGGGGCTTGATGCCGCAGTAATAGTACTTTAATAGTACAGATAATGAAAAATAGTGAAAAAATAGTGAAAAAATAATGGAAAAATAATGTGGAGCGGCTGCAGCAGATGCAGTAGAGGTGTATTGTAAAAAGTAGATTTGTAATGATGTTAAATAAAGGGGGTGTCCAGCTGTGGACACCCCCTTTGTATGTCACTTTTTGCTGTCTACTCGTAAATCGGTTCAAAGTCATCTACACCATGTCCACACAGCGGGCAGATGAAGTCTTTGGGCAATTCGCTGCCTTCATATACATAGTTGCAGATCTTGCAGCGCCAGCCGATGATCTTCTTGTCCTTTTTGACAGCTTCAGGCTGGGGTTTTACATGGTTCTGGTAATCAGCATAGGTAAGTGGTGCATTTGCATTCAGCAGCTTCGCATCCACAACTTCTGCAATGAACAGAGTATGTGTTCCCAGATCATGTTGCTCTACGACTTTTCCACTGATGACAGCACAGGAATGCCATCCCATGTAAGGAACGTCATTGCAGTCCCTTGGGGCAGGGATTCCATCGAACTTGTCTACATTTCTGCCGGATTGGAAACCGAAGTGCTTGATCGTTTCAAAGGAACATTCCTGATCGAGCAGACTTAGTGCAAAGACACCGCTTTGCTTGAGCAGTTCACAGGTATAGTTGACATTCAGAACAGATATCGCAATCCTGACAGGATCGTTAGCGACCTGCATACAGGTATTGATGATACATCCGTTTTCTTTGTCATTTACTTTAGTGGAGAGCATAAAAACGCCATAAGTTAAGTTGTATAGTGCCTTTTTATCCATATTTGTTATCACGCCTTTCTGTAGCCTGCCCTTTTAGTGCAGGTACTCATCTTAATTGAACTTACCTAACTATGAGTATTCCAAGAGATGGGATTTGTATACTCATTCTCACTAACATTCATTATATCATGAACTTCGTTCATGATCGTCATTCGCCGTTCGGGATGAGCATGCAAGCATGTTCCCCCTCACTAACGCTCATTATATCATAAAAGCTGAAAATAAACATTACCATTTCTAATAATCAGAATAATAAGAAATTATATAAAAGTTTCAAACTACTTTTGAAAAATTATTATTTTAATGCTTCATTTTGTGCATATGTTTTTGTTCTGCCATCTGTTCCAATTTATCTGTCTCTAAATTGTTGCAATATATTGACAAATCACATATTTAATTTTACTATATACTTAGTTATACAAAGTATGTGAGGTGCTTTATGAATGACAAATATGAAAGACAGATGAAAAAAGGTGTATTGGATATGCTTGTTCTGAAGCTGCTGGAGTCTGAACCGAGATATGGCTATCAGATTATTCAGGAACTGAAGGATAAGAGTGGGGATGTCTTTTCACTAAAGGATGGGACATTGTATCCGATTTTATACCGGTTGGAGGATGATGGACTGGTAGTGAGCAGATGGAGTGAGGCTGTCGGGAAACAGGTTCCACGAAAATATTATGAAATCACACAGACCGGACACAGTGAATTGAAATCTATTGAACAGACCTGGCAGTCAATTGTCAGTGGAATATCACAGGTACTATCGGAATGTTCCAAATGAAACATTGCAGGATACATCACAAAATGGAGGGGTAGAACATGAATGTAAATAACTATGTAAATAAAATTGTAAGGAAAATCAAGTGCAGTACAGCGAGAAGGAAAGAGATCAGGAAACAATTGCAGATGGACATTGAACTGCGTATGCAGCAAGGAGAATCACTGGAGCAGGTTATGTTCCAGATGGGCGATATCAGGGAAATTGCGGATAGCTTCAATGAAAATATCTCAGCCGTAGAGAAGAAAAAGTATACGCTCAAAAAGATTTTAACAATCGTTGCTGTGGTAGTTGTGTTTCTAGCGTTGATTGCGATAGGGATATACAGAGCGCTGCCTAAGAGTGTGGCGATTGAGGACAGTACATATTTTGATAAGCAGACGGTGACAGAAGCTGTAGAGCGAGCAATTATCTTACTGGATGATGAAGATTATGCGAAGCTTCAAGAGGAGGCAATACAGCAGATGCAGTCTGTTCTGAACCAAGCAACCATAGACCAGGCGAGGGCACAGGTTACATCAGACTGGGGCGAGAGACAGTCGATTGGCACCACATATGCGACAGAGGTAATCCAGAATGACGAGCATTATGCAATTGCACAAGTTACAGTCAGCTATGAGAATGTGAATGTTGTTTATACTTTAACTTATGATGCAGATATGAAGCTTGCAGGACTATATATGAGATAAAAAATCCACCGTAATCTACAATGTGAGGTTACGGTGGATTTTAAAATTTATTCAGCTACCGGGTTCTGGGCTAACTGCTTTTTAAAAATATTTCTAAAGATCAGTCTGACAAAAGGACCAGCATAGAATATCTGGAAGCACATTGCCATTGGAAAATTCACAACAGTAATCTTCAACCAGTTGGCAATGATGTTGGAAGCGCCATTGTAATTGAAGAGAACGCTTGCAATGAAGCTCATGACAGGGCACATGAGGCATACGATCATGGCAGAGATAGACAGAATCATAACAATTGGTCTGTCTTTTGCAGGGTCAACGAAACGAAATGCCAGTTTCTTGGCAAGATTACCTATGATGAAGAATTCGAGAATAAATCCAATCGTCCCCATAATAGGCAGCTCATGCAGTGCAATGAGGAATACTTCATTGGAAAGCCCTCCCATGTCAATTGCAACATTGTAACATACCATGGCATACACCATGATACATACCATGATAATTGTGTAAACTACATCCTGAAATTTTGTCTGTGGCATAATAAAAACTCCTTTACTTTGCAAATTGTAAATTAAAAACAACACATACGTGAAATGACCGCGTAGTGTTGTTCGTTATCATTACATAAGTAATGTGTCGTTTCCAATTAATACCACATATCTGTTGTCTGCACAAACCTTAAAAACCGTGCCTGATTATAGTAACATATCTTCTAACGGAATGTAAGTAAAAGTTTACAAAATATTCCACAAATTTTTGTGCGTTTTTGCTCCCATTATCTACCTGTTGCATAATTGTTACGTAAATGTTACGATATGTTTGTGCTTAGCTAACACATATAAAAAATAAGAATAAGGAGGACGAAACTATGTGTTTTAATTTTAATAGCTGCTCCGAGTTATTTAACGCAATTTGCAATTTCTTTAACTTCGGTTGCTAATACATCTTGCCCCGGCTTTGGTCGGGGCATTTTTTTGTTTTCAAATTATTGTGTATGTATTATAATAAACTTATGTTTAAATGTCAGACAATAGACAAAGATGACAATAAAAACAGAAAGGATGACAAAGGGAATGAGAGAGACTTGGCGAAGAATAGCCGCAATTGTAATGGGATGTATGCTGTTTACCGGATGCGGGGTAACGGCAGAGGTGGATGACTACGCTACGAATCAGGGTAGTTATGCGAAGCAAAGTGATAACGGAGAAGCGCAGACAGATTCACAGACAGAAGAATCAACTGCATCAACAGGAATACCGAAAGACCAGATCAAGGTAGGAGTGCTGCATTTGTCTGATCCTGCTGATGGAAGTGGCTACACCTATACGCATGATTTGGGCATTCAGGGTATGCAGCAGAATCTTGGACTTTCCAATGAGCAGATTATCCGTAAGAACAATGTGGATGATTCAGATGAAGCAGCTACCAAACAGGCAATTCAGGAATGTATTGATGAAGGCTGCAACATCATTTTTACAACAAGCTGGGGTTACATGCAGGCGACAGCGGATATGGCAGAGCAGTACCCGGATGTCTATTTCTCCCACGGAACCGGCTATATGAGCAATGGTAAGAATTTTAACAATTATTTCGGACGGATCTATCAGGCAAGGTATTTGAGTGGTATTGTAGCCGGGATGAATACGAAGACAGATAAGATTGGCTATGTGGCAGCCATGGATTCTTCCAATTCAGAGGTAACAGGCGGCATTGATGCCTTTGCACTGGGAATCTATTCGGTGAATCCTGATGCGAAGGTATATGTGAAGGTTACGAATAGCTGGTATGACCCTGAGGGGGAAAAGGCAGCAGCCCAGACACTTCTGGATATGGACTGTGATGTGATTGCCCAGCATTGTGATACGGTATACCCTCAGTCCCTGGCGCAAGAGAGGGGTGTATACAGTATCGGTTACAATTCAGATATGAGTAAGGATGCACCAGAGGCTTGTCTGTGCAGTGTTATCTGGAATTGGAGTGCTTATTATACAGCAGCCGTACAGAGTGTCATTGAGGGAACCTGGGATGGCAGCAATTATTATGGCGGTATGAGTGAGAATCTGGTCAACATTACTTCTCTGGCAGATTTTTGTGCAGAAGGAACTGCTGAAAAAGTAGAAGAAGCCAGAGCTGCTATCCTTTCCGGTGCAAATGGTGTTTTTGACGGAGTCATAGAGACGAATACAGGAGATACCGTTGGGGAAGAAGGAAAGACACTGGATGATGCAACGATCACAGGTGGTATCAACTGGTATTTCAAGACAGTCAGTGTTGTTGATTAAAGGGGGGCAGGAGCATGAAGAAGAAAATATTAAGTCTGACGATAGGACCGGTATTGGTACTTGGACTGATCACGATAGTCCTGATGCTGACTATGGTCAAGGACTCAATGATAGATGAAGTACAGGAGGCTTTAAAAGGCACGGCAGCAGCGACTTTGGCAGCATATGACCAAAATACGGGTGACTACATAGAGTCAAGCAATGGTGATATATGGAAGGGAAGCTATAATATTTCCAAGTCGGAGAGTCTGGTTGACAGGATTAAGGAAAACAGTGGAATGGATGTTACCTTTTTCTACGGAGACAGAAGAATCATGACTTCGGCGCTGGATGACAACGGTGAGCGTATCCTGAATTCACCGGCTGGAGAGCGGATTGTAGAGAAGGTGCTCAATGGCGGTGAAGAATATTTCAGCAAGGCAGTTTCACTGGAAGGTGAACTTAATTACGGCTATTATATGCCGGTATACCAGAATGGAACGACAGATCAGATTATTGGAATGGTCTTCGTTGGAACGGATAAAAAGCTCAAAGATGCGGTTGTAAACAAGATTCTTGGCTCCATTATTCTGGCTGTATGTATTGTTATGCTGATTTGTATTGTCGTAGGTGCGAAGTTATCCACGTCCATGACGAAAAATATTAAAGTCAGCATTGGCGTTGTCAGCAAAGTGGCAGACGGGGATCTGAACGTATGGGTTGATGATAAGCTGCTCAAACGTAAGGATGAGATTGGGGAACTTTCCAAGGTAACAATTACGCTGCGTGATACGCTGAAGAATATTATCCAGGGTATTTCAACCAATGCAAAAAGTCTTCTGGAGGCCTCTGAAATGCTGGGAACGGCGGCAGATAAGACCAATGGAACCATGAGTGGAGTACGTGAAGCTGTAAACCAGATTGTAGAAAATTCCACAGAACAGGCGCAGAACTCCCAGAATACTTCTGACCATATGAAGATTATGGGAGAAAAAATCACAGAAACTGTGTCAGAGGTGGAATCGCTTGATCATAATGCGGTATCCATGCAGGAATCCAGTACGAAGGCATCTGATACATTGATACGTCTTCAGGAGATTAATGAGGATGTAGAGCGTATTATCAGTGAAGTACAGGAACAGACGAACCGCACAAACGATTCGGTACAGAGAATTTATGAAGCTACTACTTTTATCGCTTCCATTGCAGAAGAAACGAATCTGTTGAGCCTGAATGCTTCCATTGAAGCAGCAAGAGCGGGCGAAAGCGGCAGAGGCTTCGCTGTAGTAGCCGATCAGATCAAGAAGCTGGCAGAGCAGTCCAACCAGTCCAGTGCAGAGATTGAGGAGATAACCAGGACCTTGATGGATGATTCTTCCAAGTCCGTAGAAATTATGCAGCAGATGAAAGAAATCATGACCAGCCAGAGTGAGAGCATGCAGGATACACAAAGCATTGTATCAGAGGTACTGGGAGAAATAGGAAGATCCATGCATAGTATTGAACAGATAAAAGGCAGTACCAAGAGATTGGAAAGCTCCAGAAATGAAGTTGTACAGGCGGTAGACGAGCTGTCCGAAATTGCAGAGGATAATGTGAACAGTACCCGAAAGACCTATGATGAGACACAGGAAGTTGTGGATACCTTTGAACAGCTCTATCAGGGTGCGGCACAGCTTCGTGAAATTGCGGACAAGCTGGTAGCAGGAATTGATTACTTTAAGATTTCATAAAAAGTTAATAGTCTTTTGTTGACATATAAAAGCATGCATGTTATAGTACATATAGAACAAAAGAAAGCAAGGATAAAAAGACGCGGCAGAGAATTCTGGAGCGTCTTTTATGCAGATAGGTCAACTCTGATTGATGGAGGTGTATGTTATGACAAAGGCAAAAGATTATTATGAAGTGTTAGGTGTAGATAAAAATGCTGATGATGAGACAATCAAGAAAGCATATAGAAAGCTTGCCAAGAAATATCATCCCGATACCAATGCAGGAAATGCAGAGGCAGAGAAGAAATTCAAGGAGATATCTGAGGCTTACGCGGTATTAAGTGATAAAGAAAAGAGAAAAGAATACGACCAGTTCGGCAGCGGCGATTTCGATGGAGGCAATCCTTTTGGAGGAGGCACCTCGTATCGTTATTATACCAATGGAGACCCGAATCAGGGCTATCAGGAATTCCACTTTGAAGGCGGCAACATGGATGACATCATGGAAGAACTGTTTGGTCACATGGGTGGCATGGGTCATATGGGAGGAATGGACGGCTTTGGCTCAGACCGAAGTCACAGAGGCAGCAGGACTTCCTTCTATAATAGTGGGTTTGATAATGGTTTTGATGGTGGTTTTGCGGGTAGCAGCATGAACAATAACATTGAGACGGAAATGACGATTTCCTTCGATGATGCTGTATTTGGCTGTGATAAGCTGATATCTCTGCAAGATCCTAATTCTTCTGCTGCGCCCAAGAAGCTCAAGGTGCATATTCCAGCAGGTATTGCCAGCGGTCAGACTGTGCGGCTCAAGGGTAAGGGACGTACCTCAGCCGGTGATCTGCTGATCAAAGTCACAGTAGAAGAGAAGATAGGATATGAACGTAAAGGCATGGATATTTACACCACGGTCAATATCCCATACGAAATAGCAGCCCTTGGCGGCGAAGCTACGATACCGACCTTATATGGCAATGTGAAATGTAAGATTAAGGAAGGTACGCAGTCAGGCTGTAAGATCAGATTAAAAGGAAAAGGCGTGGTATCCATGAAGAATTCTTCTCAGTATGGCGACCAGTATGCAACCGTACAGATACAGGTGCCAAGACATCTTAGTGAGGAAGCAAAGCAGAAGTTAAGAGAATATGCGGCATGTAAATAAAATTTGACTTTTTTGAAAAACAGAAATATAATAACTTTTGAACGAGTAGCAGACTAGCGTAAATCCAGTTTTGGCTGCTCGTTTTATTTTTTAGTTAAATAATGTCATAAAAAGTGTGTAGCTTATCAGCGTAAGTCCAACTTATAGGATAAGTGCACACTTTTTTTATGCAGAAAAACAGGAGGTTTATGAAATGGCAGAAAGTAACAAAATGAGGGAAATGCCGATAAATAAGCTCATGGTGCAGATGGGAATACCGATGATCTTATCAATGGCATTGCAGGCGGTCTATAATATTGTGGACAGCGCCTTTGTCGGAAACATGAAGGTGGGAAGCGAAGCAGCACTGAATGCACTTACGCTGGTATTTCCAGTTCAGATGCTTATGGTGGCAGTAGGAATCGGAACAGGTGTAGGAACGAATGCACTTCTGGCAAGAACACTGGGACAGGGAAATAGTAAAAAGGCGGCGAAGGTCGCAGGAAACAGTTTATTTCTCGGAGTAATCATTTATGTGGTATGTCTGTTATTTGGAATTTTGGGAGTAAAAGCATATATTTCATCCCAGACAGTTGATCCGGAAGTCATTTCCATGGGAACAAGCTATTTGAGAATATGCTGTGTGATTTCATTTGGCATTATTTTCTTTTCCTTATTTGAAAAGCTGTTGCAGGCAACAGGACGTTCCCTTTATTCTACCATCGGTCAGGTAGTAGGAGCTGTGGTAAATATTATTCTTGATCCAATTATGATCTATGGTATCGGACCGGTTCCTGAAATGGGAGTAGAAGGTGCTGCCTATGCAACTGTAATTGGACAGGTGGTATCAGCAGTATTATTATTTGTTTTCCACATAAAATTGAATAAAGAGTTTGAACATGGAACGAAGTATATGAAACCTGATGCCGGAATTGTTAAGGAGATTTACGCCATTGGACTTCCGGCGATCATTGCGCAGGCGTTAATGTCAATCATGGTGTATGTGATGAATCTGATTCTGAAATTCAGTCCGTCAGCCCAGACTGCATATGGATTGTTCTATAAAGTACAGCAGTTTGTACTGTTCCTTGCCTTTGGACTAAGAGATGCAATCACACCGATTATTGCTTTTTCCTATGGAATGCACAGCAAAAAGAGGATTCAGGATGGAATCAAATATGGTCTGATTTATACGATTGTACTTATGATTCTTGGTGTGGCAATTACAGAAATTTTCCCAGGTGCTTTTGCTGCTTTATTTAATGCAGGACAGTCCAGAGAGTATTTCATTGGTGCAATGAGAATTATTTCCATCAGCTTTATTTTTGCAGGAATCAATGTGGCATATCAGGGAATCTATCAGGCGTTGGATGGTGGAATGGAGTCACTTGTGATTTCACTTCTCAGACAGTTGATTATTATTTTACCGTTGGCAGGTATTTTCTCTGTTTTTGTCAGAAATGGACAGATGGGAGTTTCAATGATCTGGTGGGCATTTCCAATCACGGAGTTTATCGCTTGTCTGGTGGGCTATGTATTTTTAAAGAGAATCAGAAAGAACAAAGTGGAAACTTTAAATTAAGGAGGAATCGATTATGGCAAAGAAAATCATTACAATCAGCAGAGAATTTGGAAGTGGTGGACGCTTCATCGGTGAAGAAGTGGCAAAGAAACTGGGTATAAAATACTATGACAAGGATATCATCGGTCAGATTGCAGAGCAGTCAGGCTTTTCACCGGAGTATATTCGGGAAAATGCAGAATTGTCTCCGAAGAAAGGATTGTTTGCCTATGCTTTTGCAGGACGTGATATCACGGGAAAATCCGTGGAAGATATGGTGTATGAGGCACAAAGAAAAGTAATCATGGAAATTGCGGAAAAAGAAAGCTGTGTGATTATAGGTAGAAATGCAGACTTTATCCTGAAAGACAGAGATGACGTGCTGAATGTATTTATACATGGTGCTGAATCGGAGAAAGTTAAGCGTATCTGCAAATTATATCATGTCACGGAAACTGATGCGATAAAGATGATGACAGACATTGATAAAAGGCGTATGACAAATTATCGCTTTTACACAGATCAAAAGTGGGGAATGGCAGGTAATTATACGCTGTCGCTGAACAGTTCACAGCTTGGGTATGACAGGTGCGAACAGATTGTAATAGAATGTATGGAATAGCTCTGTTATTATTCACAACATTATGTACACGGCAGTATACGCCAGCTTTTTTTTAGTTGACAAAATAAAATTGTGATGTATAATTAGTTCAAAAATGAATTATTCAAAAATGAACGAAATGAGAGATGATAACCTTGAACATGAGTATTGAATTTGCCAGAAAAATGTCTCTGGCATACAATCTGAGCTGCAAATCACTGTGTCAGGAGCTAAAGCTGCCGCAGACTGCCTTTGACATATTGATGTTTCTTGCCAATAATCCGAACTACAAGACTGCGAGCGATATCGTAGAAATCCGTAAGATCAAAGCCAATCTGGTATCAGTCAATGTAGACAGGCTGGTGCAGGAGGGATATTTGCAAAGGCAGGCAGTAGAAGGGGATCGCCGCAAGACGGAACTTCTCTGTACACCCAAGGCACAGCCTGTCATTGAAAAAGGAAGAGGCTTACAGCAGAATTTTATGGAGCGTCTGCTTTTTAATATGGATGATAATAAGAAGAATGAGCTAAAGGAAATCATTCATATCATGGAGCAGAATCTGGATACGATACTGAAAGGGGATAAATAACATGAATATATTGTTGACAATACTTGTTACTTTTTTTGCAGGAATGGGGGCTGGGCTTGGTACTGGTTTTGCAGGAATGAGTGCCGCAGCAGTCATCAGCCCGATGCTGATCACTTTTTTGGGAATGGATCCTTATATGGCAGTAGGAATCGCGTTGTCATCGGATGTCCTTGCAAGTGCGGTATCCGCTTATACATATGGTAAGAATAAGAATCTGGATGTTAAGAATGGTCTGATCATGATGGTAAGCGTACTGGCATTTACTGTTGTAGGAAGCTATGTGTCCAGTCTGGTCCCCGCGGCAACGATGGGGAATTTCTCAGTCTTTATGACATTTTTACTGGGAATTAAATTCATCGTGCGTCCAGTCATGACGACCAAAGAGGCAATGCAGGGTGTATCTGCGGGCAAAAGGGCAGTCCAGTCGGTTATTTGTGGTGTCCTTATAGGTTTTATCTGTGGATTTATTGGTGCTGGCGGAGGCATGATGATGCTTCTGATCCTGACATCAGTGCTGGGATATGAATTAAAGACCGCAGTAGGAACCAGTGTATTTATTATGGCTTTTACAGCATTTACCGGCGCAGCATCACATTTTGCCATAGGTGGAGCACCTGACTGGACAGTACTGATATTATGTGTGCTCTTTACCTTGATATGGGCGAGAATTGCGGCTGTCTTTGCAAACAAGGCTACGCCAAAGACATTGAACCGTGCGACAGGAGTCATACTGGTGCTGCTTGGAATTGTAGTTATGTTGTTTTCAGCGATAGCATAAGGAGATGTATTCAATTAAATTATTTGAAATATTCAGGAAATGATTGTTTCATCATATCTATATTTTCTGTATATCTGGTCATATGAAGCCGTGAGATAGAAGCGGCTTCTTTTTTATTTTTCTGTTCGATTGCTTTTACCAGCTCTTCATGATCGTGGAGAATCCGATTTTTTTCATTGCAACGGAAACTCAGGATTGTAGTTCTGTCAAACAGCGGAGATACGTTGTTGACAAGCTTATACCAGTATTCATTGTTACAGAAGTGATACAGCATGGAATGAAATTCTTTATCCAGACTGAATATTTTTTCTTCATCATTGCGTTTGATATAACATTTGATAAAATATTTAAGGAGGCACGTTATGTCAGGTAATAACAAAAAAATTTCATTGATTCATAAATTGGCATATGGAAGTGGAAATATGCTTGGAAGTGGAGCGCTGGCGATCAGCGGGGCATGGCTTTTGTATTTTTATACGACATTCTGCAATATGTCAGTTGTAAAAGCAACGCTTATTTTTTTCATTGCAACCTATCTGGATGTGATTCTGAATCCGTTAATGGGCTTTATCACGGATAGCTTTTACAGAACGAAGCTGGGAAGAAAATATGGCAGGAGAAGATTTTTCATTATGATTGGAATCCCTCTGATGCTTTTATATCCGATGCTTTGGGTCAAGAATATGAACTTCTTTTATTACCTTACGACCTATATTTTATTTGAATTTGTTTATACAAGTGTCATGATTCCCTACGATACACTTGCGGTAGAAATGACATCGGATTTTAATCAGAGAACATATCTGACCGGAGCCAAAGCCATGTTTGGCAAGCTGGCGAATTTCCTGGGGGCTGCAATACCTGGAATGTATATTGGAATATTTGGTAAGGATTCTCCATTGCCATTCTTTTATACCGGAGTAACTTATTGCGTAATTATGATAATTTCACTGGCATTTTTGTATTTTAATTCATGGGAAAGACCATATGAAGAAGTTGCTGACGAAGAGGTTCCTAATTTTATAGAAGGAATCAAGAAATTATTTGTTGATATTATATCCACCTTAAAAATAAAATCATTTCGTGAACATCTGGGGATGTATTTATTCGGCTTTGGTGCAGAATGGCTATTCACAGCCTGCTTTACGTATTTTATTGTATTTTGCCTGAAGCAGCCATCAACGCTTGTATCAGAACTGAACAGTATGAGCAGCATTTTACAGCTTATTTCTACGGCATTATTTATAGGTATCGTATCTAAGAAAGGCTTTACCAAACCATTTATAGGTGCTTTATCAGTCGTAATTGCGGCTATCATGTGTTATTTTGGAATTTTTGTTTTCCATACAGGTCATATGACGTTGTTGGTAGCATTTGTTACAATTATATTTGGACTGGGAACAGGCGGCGTTTGCTATATTCCATGGACAGCGTACACATTCATGGCAGATGTAGACGAGATTGTGACAAACAGAAGACGAGAAGGTGTATATGCCGGAGCCATGACTATGGCTGGTAAACTTATGAGAGCGAGCATTGTATTTATTTTAGGTCAGGTACTTGCTGCATTTGGCTTTGTATCAGGAGCTTCCGTGCAGCCTGAATCTGCAATTAATGCAATTGCGGGCGTGCTTTTAATTGGTGTTGGTGGATTGGCTGTTATTGTAATTATTTTTTCTCAAATTTTATCATGCGAAGGGAGAGATTTTATGAAAAAGGAATTATTGGGAGTAGTTATGGCAGCAGGAATGATAGCAGCACTGACAGGCTGTGGATAATCCGCTGCGGTAAAGGCAACCGCAGATGCAAATGGAAACTATCTGGTGAATGGCAGTTTTGAGGAAGCAGATTTCACAGGATGGACAGTGACCAATATCGACAATGTGACGGAAGAACTGAACATATATGATCGTGATACAGATTGCTTCGATGGTGTACAATCTCTGCATTTTTATTCGGGAAGCAACAATGTAGACTTCTATGCAGAACAGAAGGTAAGTGGACTGGAGGAAGGTTCCTATAAGCTGACCGCACACATTCAGGGAGAGGCAGCCGGGGATGATAATGCAACAGTATATTTCTATGCAATTGTTGATGGAGAAGAGTTGAGAACAGAAGGGGAACTGAACGGATATGTCAACTGGTATACAGCAGAACTTTCTGGACTTACTCCAACAGACGGAGAGATTACAGTAGGGGTTCATGTTTCAACAGCGCCAGGTAGCTGGGGAACGATTGATGATATTTCCATGGTGAAGGAATTAGAGTATTATGGAGCCTCCTATCAAGAATTCTTCCAAGTATGGCGACCAGTATGCAACCGTACAGATACAGGTGCCAAGACACCTTAGCGAAGAGGCAAAACAAAAACTGAGAGAATATGTGGCATGTAAATAAAATTAAACAATAAAAACAGTTTAAAACAGAAAAATATAGCAAAATTGCCAATTTTCCCAGGGTGGGGGTACTAAAAATAAGTAAATAGACAGAATTTTAAAATATTAACTGATATTGCTTGACTTTAAATTAGTATTTTGATATATAAGATAATGAAAAATAAAGGAAAGGAAATGACAATCTATGTTGTCACAAAAAAATATGAAGAAAACAAAATTGGAAAATATGCGTCTGCAGGAGAGGATAAACTATGGCTACAGAAAAGTCATTCTCATGATGTTGATTTCTGGTTTGCTTTCTATAGTGGTCATAGGTGTGTTATTTGCTAATATGCTCCATTATATAAATAATGTCACTGTAGCAGATCAATCAGTAAAAATATGCAGGATTAATGTTAATTCAGCGGCAAGGAATATCAGGGAAATGGCATTAAATGACGATGCCTCCACATATGACAGCTATGAGGAGACAGTAAAAAGACTGCTTGCAGAAGTAGACACTTCACTGAAAGCGTTAAAGGATACCGGAATTGTTCCTGATTCAAGCTATGAAGAATATGCAGCAGCTCTTTCTGAATGGGGAAACGTCGGTTATTCTATCATGGAAGAGATTAAAAATGGTAATAAGGAACAGGCGGTAAATGAAATCTTTGATGATTGTGTACCCACATTAAATAACCTGGTGCAGATTGCAATCAAACTGGATGATATAACAGATGAGGTGAAAGCACAGGCTGCCAGAACTACTTATATTTTCACTTTCGCAGGAATTGTCTGTATTATTGTGTGTTTAGCCTTTGCATGGATGCTGACAGGGAAAACAAGTAAAAGAGTACTTGAAACAATCCTGGAGCCGTTGCGTGCAGTTGAAGATGTTGCGAAGGAATTGACGGAGGGTAATTTACACAGTACATTGGAGTATCGTTCTGAGGATGAGATTGGAAGACTGGCACACAGTATGCGTAAATCAATCCGTATTCTGGGAAGCTATGTAGATGATATCGGACGTGCAATGAAGCTGTTTGCAGAAGGAAATTTTGATGTTCAGCCTGAGGTAGAGTGGAAGGGAGATTTTGTAGGCATCTTAGATTCCTTTATGATGTTTGAGAAAAGTATAGCGGATACGATCAAAGGAATCCAGAATGTTTCTAATGAAGTTTCAAGTGCGGCAGAGCAGGTGGCATCAAGCTCCAATGATCTTGCAGACGGGGCCACAAATCAGGCAGCCGTCGTAGAAGAGCTGACAGCAACAGTTGCAGGTGTTTCTGAACAGGTAGAGAGAAATTCACAGTCTGCAAAGGAAATCAGTGCAAGAGTAGACAAGCTTGGAAATGCGATTTTGGAAAGTAATGGAAAAATGCATGAAATGGTTGATTCCATGAATGAAATAAGCGACGCATCAAAGGAGATTGACAAGATCATCGCTACGATTAACGAAATAGCATCACAGACCAATCTGCTTGCATTGAATGCGTCTATTGAAGCTGCAAGGGCAGGAGAGGCAGGAAGAGGATTTGCAGTTGTAGCTAATCAGGTAAATGTACTGGCAGATCAGAGTGCACAGGCTGCAAAGGAATCATCTGCATTGATTGAATCCTCTGTAAGAGCCGTAGAAAAAGGTATGGTGATCGCAGGACAGACTGCAACACAATTGGAAGCGGTTGCTGACAACTCTAAAACGATTACAGAAGAAGTTACCAATATTGCAGAAACGTTAGAGACACAGACATCAGAAATCCAGCAGATTAATGAAGGAATCGAGCAGATCAATGATGTTGTACAGACGAATTCTGCAACAGCAGAAGAATGTGCGGCTTCCAGCGAGGAAATGAGCAGCGAAGCAGAAAATCTGCGTGAAATGATCCGGAAATTTAAAATTGCTGAATTTAAAAAGTAATGAAGAACTACGGTGACTTGTAACACGGAACATAGTGTATATAGGGATAATGAGCTTAGAAAGGTAACTACATTATGGATGCAGATTTGCCTTGTTGAGCTGGTACATAGCATAGATATCAGGATTTGTGTAGAAGGTGTAGAAAAAGAAGAGTGGCATCAAAAACTGAAAGAAATAGATGTTGATTATTTACAGGGTTATCTGTTTGGCAAACCATGTGATAAATCCCGATTTTTAGAACAATTCATATTTGATTAAAGGCACGGAAAATGCCCTCCTATAATTGAATTAACCAGTGGAGGATGGCAATTGGACTTCAGGCAGTGGACGGACTCAAACCATCGAAATAATTCTTTCTGAAACGGCGTTCTCTTTTTCTCCAAACGAATATATCTCTTTCCATGACAAGGCAGAGGTTCTGGAAGAAATCCTAAAAGAATATCCGCAGATCGAAATTGTACAGATTCAGTTCAACTATGTGGATTATGAAGACCCTGCCGTAGAAAGCAGAAAATGCTATGAAGTCTGTCCACAGCACTTGCAGATCAGAGAGCTGTTACAGGACGTTGCCAAGGAATTTGAGAAGTAATTTCTTACGACTTTTTGTAATTCGTGCCCCATTCCTGCATTGCAGTAAGGATGGGACGCATGGACTCACCCACATCACTAAGTGCATATTTTACACGGGGCGGCACTTCCGGATAGACAGTTCTGGTAATGATGCCATCCTCTTCCATAGATTTGAGACTGTCAGTCAGTACCTTCTGGCTGATACCGTCCAGATCTTTTTTTAATTCATTAAATCTCCACGGTCTTTGAAGCAGATTACGCATAATGAGCAGTTTCCATTTACTCCCGATGAGCTGAACAGTAGTCGCTATGGGACATTCTGGTAATTCATCCTTAGTCAGCATAGGTTTTCCTCCTTTATAGTTTCCAATATGATGTAAGTATCAAATATAGTGTAACATACAAAAAAGTATCCCTTATGATACGTTGGAGGAGTACTGGGCGTATTGGAGCAGATATATCTGGATCAATCGGTATAGCAATCCACCTGCACCAACCTATAATAGATTGCTGGAACTTGTAAAAGACAAGGATTATTTCGTCCTGACTACGAATGTGGATCACTGTTTCCAGAAGGCAGGCTTTGATAAAAAGAGAATATTCTATACGCAGAGCTATCAGATAGATACCACTGGTGAATTGACGATAGCAGAGGGGATTGCTCCTAAACGGGCGATTCCATCTGAACTGGTTCCGCATTGCCCTCATTGTGGCAAGCCGCTTACGATGAATCTGCGGGCAGATGATACCTTTGTAGAGGATGAAGGATGGCATCAGGCAGCAGAGCGGTATTATCTTTTCAGGCAGAGACATGAGAAGCTTAGTATCGTCTACCTGGAGTTAGGGGTAGGATATAATACCCCTGGTAATACCCCTGGTATCATCAAGTATCCATTCTGGCAAATGACAGCAGCCAATCCCAAGGCAACATATATCTGCCTGAACTATGGACAGGCGGCAGCGCCCGCAGAAATACAGAGACAGTCGATATGTATAGATGGGAATATTGGAGAAATTCTGCAATAATTGTAGTAAGTATTTGACAAGGTAAAATATTTATGTAAAATTATTACTAATAACTATGTGTTTTGCGAAATGGATGTGTATAGGAGATTGCTTCCAGACACAAAGAGCGCGGGCAGGAATGAGGGATTAGTATGGCTACGATAAAGGAAATTGCCAAAATAGTTGGTGTATCGAGTGCAGCGGTTTCCAGAGTATTGAACTATGATGAGGGAATATCTGTCAGTGATGAGACGAGAGAGGCTATTTTTGCGACAGCAGAGAAGATCGGATATAAGAAGAGAGTGATCTATCCGAAGATAGAGAATGTAGCGTTATTATATTTTACGGATAACGAGGATGAACTGGAGGATGTTTTTTATCACGGAGTCCGGGAAGAAATCGTAAAACAGGCGAAGAAAATGAACATCCAGCTAAGTATATATGATAGAAAGGATGGAATGGATGCCATTCCAAAAGATCTGACTGCTTTTATCGCAGTGGGCTGGCTTACCAGAAAAGAAATCAATAAGCTGTACAAAATATGTAAAAAAGGCGTATTTATCGGTACTTCGCCGGATGAAAAGCTCTTTGATGCCGTGAAACCAAACATGGATTCCTTTGTAACGCAAATGGTTGATTATTTTGTAGAGAAAGGACACAAGAAGATTGGGTTTATCGGGGGCAGTGACCGTAACATTGATACAGGTATGCCTTCTATGGATGTCAGGGAATGGTCTTTCAGGCAGAGTACGGCATATTATAAATGTCTGAATGAGGAATATATATTAATTTCGGATAAATTTACAGTGGATGATGGATACAGGATGGGAAAGGAGTTGCTGAAAAAGGAATCTTTACCCACGGCACTTTGCATAGCAAGTGATACACTGGCAGTCGGGGTATTGCAGGCGTTGAATGAAGGTGGTATTCAAGTGCCGGAACAGATAGCATTATTTAGTATCAATGATGTGAATATAGCGAAATATCTGTCACCGCCACTAACAACGATCCATATTGATATCCCCTGTATTTGTGAGACTGCGCTGGATTTGTTAAGGACTCGTGTTTTATCTGGAGGCAGGGTGACGAAGCTGGTTTTTGTAAATGGGATACCTGTTTTTCGTAAAAGTTGTTAGTAAAAGTAGAGATGTCATTATGGCATCTCTTTTTTTGCTCCAATTGGATATTATATACAAAATGAGATAACCATATTTGGCAATATAGTGAAAATTGACATGATATGTCTTGACATTACCCTTTATTGGTGGTACATTTTGAACAAGTAAATAATTTACTAAAATATAAGTAAATAATTAATTCAAATTTTATCATGCGAAGGGAGAGATTTTATGAAAAAGGAATTATTGGGAGTAGTTATGGCAGTAGGAATGATAGCAGCACTGACAGGCTGTGGAAAATCCGCTGCGGTAAAGGCAACCGCAGATGCAAATGGAAACTATCTGGTGAATGGCAGCTTTGAGGAAGCAGATTTCACAGGATGGACAGTGACCAATATCGACAATGTGACGGAAGAACTGAATATATATGACCGTGATACAGATTGCTTCGATGGTGTACAATCTCTGCATTTTTATTCGGGAAGCAACAATGTAGACTTCTATGCAGAACAGAAGGTAAGTGGACTGGAGGAAGGTTCCTATAAGCTGACCGCACACATTCAGGGAGAGGCAGCCGGGGATGATAATGCAACAGTATATTTCTATGCAATTGTTGATGGAGAAGAGTTGAGAACAGAAGGGGAACTGAACGGATATGTCAACTGGTATACAGCAGAACTTTCTGGACTTACTCCAACAGACGGAGAGATTACAGTAGGGGTTCGTGTTTCAACAGCGCCAGGTGGCTGGGGAACGATTGATGATATTTCACTGGTGAAGGAGTAAGCATGGAATTTATTAAGGGCATGGATATTTCCATGGTGAAGGAATTAGAGTATTATGGAGCCTCCTATCGTTTAAATGGCAAGGAAGAAGACTTGTTCCATTTGCTGCATGAGTGTGGAACCAATATGGTGAGAATCAGGATATGGCCTGATCCATATGATGAAAAGGGCAATTCTTATGGAGGCGGAGGAAATGACTTGCAGACCACCATCGAAATTGCAAGAAGAACAGTGGAATGTGGCATGGACTTTATGCTGGATTTTCATTATAGTGATTTCTGGGCAGATCCAGCCAAGCAGGTAAAACCCAAGGCCTGGAAAGAGTTAAGTGGACAAGCTCTGGAAACAGCAGTGTATCTGCATACGTTAGATACTCTCAAGACATTAAAAAATCAGAAGCTTGTACCAGCAATGGTTCAGGTAGGAAACGAGATTACAAAGGGACTGCTCTGGCCTGATGGTTATGTAGATCGGACACAAAGTATGGCACAGCTTCTTAAAGCCGGCATTAAAGGCGTGCGTGAGGAATGCCCGGATGCTAAAATAGTATTGCATCTGGATTTTGGAACAGACAATCAGATGTATCGAAAGTGGTTTGATCAGATTGAACCTTATGAGCTTGATTATGATATCATTGGAATGTCCTATTATCCACACTGGAATGGCGGTTTAGAGCTTCTTCTGGATAATATGAATGATATCAGCAGCAGATATGATAAGGATGTGCTGGTTGCTGAGACCTCAATAGGATATACGACAGAGACATTTGGCTGTAGAGGAATTGTATATTCTAAGGAACATGAGAAAATAACAGGATATCCTGCAACGCAGGAAGGACAGGAAGCCTTTTTGAGAGATTTATTTGCAACCGTGAGAAAAGTAAAAGATGCAAGAGGAATTGGTGTCTTTTATTGGGAGCCTGCGTGGCTGCCGATTCCAGACTGTACATGGGCGAGTAAAAGTGGAAGTATGTATATGAAGGATAAAGTAGTGGCTGGAAATGCTATGGCAAATATGGCTTTGTTTGATGAAAAAGGAAATGCAAACAGCGCATTGTTAAATATGAAAACGATGTAGGTGAGGGAAAATCTATGAAAAATAAGATAATCATAACAATACTCTGCACATTGATGGCAGTAGGTACGTTGACAGGCTGTGGCGCTGGTAAAACAGATTCCAGGATTGTCATTTGGACAAATATGAGTGTAGAAGTAGATACACTTCAAAAATATGCAGATGAATGGGGAGAAAAGAACGGTTATGAGGTAGAAGTACTTCATCAGTCTCCATCCGTTCAGCAGTTTGCACAGGCAGTAAAGAGTGCTTCGGGACCGGATGCAGTGGTAGGTATTCCAAATGACCAGCTTGCAGATTATGTAAATGCAGGCCTTGCCGCAGAAGTTCCACAGGAATTGTATACAGACAGTGATTTCTCAGATGCAGCGATACAGGCATGCTATGTAGATGGGAAAAGATATGCAGCGCCGCTTTCCGTGGAAACGACAGCATTGTTCTATAATACAGAGCTTGTATCAAAGGTTTCTTCAACCTGGGAAGAACTGGTAGAGCAGGCAGCGCAGAATGGTGGTGTGCAATTTGATGCAACCAGTATCTATTATGATCTTGGATTTGTGAGGGCATGCGGAGGATATATTTTCCAGTATAAAGACGGCGCATATGATACTTCAGATATTGGACTTGCCAATGCAGGAGCTGTAGAAGCATATGAATTTATTAATGCTTTGTGCAATAAATATAATCTTATTACTGCTGATGTGACAGCGGATATTGCAAGAAGTAACTTCCAGAATGGAAAATGTGCATATTACATTGGTGGTCCCTGGGATATTGATGGTTTTACATCTGCACAGACACCGTTTGCAATTTCAGAAATGCCGACTTTTCATGGTCAGCCTTTTGTTACCCCTGTAGGAACACAGGTAAGCTTTGTAAGTAACAACAGTGACAAGCAGGAACAGGTGTGGAATTTTATACAGTATCTGATTGAAAATGGAGCACTGGATCTGTATGAAGCAGGTGACAGAATTCCTGCCAGGCTTGCAGATCAGGAGTTAGCTGAGATACAGAACAATGAGTATGCACAGGCTTTTATTGCACAGATCAATAACGGAGAGCCGATGCCGACTGTTTCTGAGATGGGGCAGCTCTGGAGTATTCATACTAATAATATCAGATCTATGTGGTCAGGAGAACAGACTGCACAACAGGCAGCAGACAACATGGTCAGTCAGCTTAAAGAAGCAATTGAATTAATGAATTCAGGAAAGTAGTGATGGTATGAGAAAGAAAAAGAATGCTCTGGGCTACACATATCTGGCACCTGCATTGATTTCCATTTTACTGGTGACATGTCTGCCGATTATCTATACGGTAATTTTGTCTTTTACCAATTATAATATGTATCATTTGAATGATTATAGTTATGTAGGATGGGAGAATTACCGGACAGTCTTTTCTGGAAGTATCAAGAGTGTGTTCTTCCCGGTTCTTGGCTGGACGGTGTGCTTCGCAGTGCTCAGCACGGCAGGGGCATATGCTATGGGACTGGTACTTGCCATTTTATTGAATAATCCGCATATGAAAGAGTCTAAAATATACCGGGCAGTATTAATTGTACCCTGGGCGTTGCCGTCCACGATTGCGATTCTTGCATGGCAGGGGTTGTTAAATGAACAGTATGGTGGCATCAATAATCTGTTGCATATGCTTGGAGCTGCATGGAATGTACCGTGGCTTACCAATCCATTTTGGGCAAGAGTTGGGTTGATCATTGTAAATGTCTGGCTTGGTTTTCCATATATGATGAACGTGTGTCTTGGTGGTCTGCAGGCTATTTCAACAGAATACTATGAGGCTGCCAAGATGGATGGTGCATCGAAGTTTCAATGCTTCAAGAGTATCACACTGCCAATGGTAACAAAATTGTCAATCCCTCTGGTCATTTCCTCTTTTGCGGCTAACTTCAATAACTTTGGAAATATATATATGATAACACAGGGAGGTCCGGCAAGAGTAGATAATCAGTTCGCAGGCTATACAGATATTCTGGCAAGTACGACCTATAAAATGACAACCTGGTCGAACCGCTATGAGTTATCAGCGACTTTTAGTGTATTGATCTTTATTATTGTCGGGACATTTACACTGGTCAATATGCATTTGTCCGGCTCATTCAAGGAGGTTGATTAAATGAAAAATACAGAGAAAATAACAGCCTCAGAAATGAGAACTCTGTGGGGGAGCAGAGTAGTAATCTGGATTACCATGATTCTGGTGCTGTTCCCGGTAGTGTGGATCGTAATGTCCTCTTTTTCAGCAGGTGACAGCTTCTTTCTGTCCTCTCTGTTTCCTGATAAATTCAGCGTAGAGCATTATGTGACCTTGTTTCAGGAAACTGATTTTACAATATGGGTGTTTAATTCGTTAAAATTCTGTTTTATTGTAGCGGTTATTCAACTGATTCTGACTTCTCTGGCAGCGTATGCTTTTGCCAGACTTAGATTCGTTGGGAGGAAGTATGGATTGATGTCTCTGCTGGTATTACAGGTTTTTCCAAACAGTATGGCGGTAGCCGGATATTATATCCTGATCTATAAATTTGGACTGGTGGACAGCAGTATAGCACTTATTTTTGTTCTGGCTGGAGGCAGTGCTTATAATATATGGCTGTTAAAATCTTACATAGATGGACTTCCCGTGGAATTGGATGAGGCAGCGATGGTAGATGGAGCAAATGAATTTCAGGTATTTTATAAGATCATCATACCCCTTGCAATGCCACAATTAGCCGTTATTTTCCTGTTTTCCTTTATCGCAACCTACAGTGAATATGTAATTACCTCGATATTTTTGCAGACACCGGGCAAAATGACACTTGCCCTGGGCTTACAGTCATTTATCAGTGATCAGTTTGCAGCGCATTGGACGTTATTTTCAGCAGCAGCTGTTATATCTTCACTGCCGATCATGATTGTATTTATGTGCTTACAGCGGTTCATTCAGAATGGATTGGTTGCTGGAGGTGTCAAAGGGTAAGTTATATGCTTCAACATACAAGATACATTTGAAAATTCTCTCTCCGACTGCTATGATATTTATAAGAAAAACGTAAAAGGAGGATTCAAAATGCAGTATTTTGAAGAACGTGATGGCAAGCTGATCTTTCGTTACAATGGAGAGACTGTGCAGGTCGAAGCATGGGGACAGGACAGTCTGCGTGTCCGTAGCAGAGTGCTTGGTGAGATCAGTGAGGAGTGTAGCGCTCTGACAGAAGAAGTGGCAGTTCATGATGCTGTGATTTCCATTCAGGGAGAGGACAGCGCCGAGATCACAAACGGCAGGATCAAGGCAGTATTGTATAGACAGGGCTGGGGCAATGCGCTTCAGATTACCTTTTATAATGAAAAAGGCGAAGTACTCTTGCGGGAGATTCCAAACGGTGGTGCATTGTGCCTGAAAGCGAGATATTTCAGATCATTGGCAGGTGGCAGCTTCTACCTGAAGGCTTCTTTCCAGTCCAATGACAAGGAGAAGCTGTATGGAATGGGGCAGTACCAGCAGGAGCGAATGAATCTAAAGGGCTGTAATCTGGAACTGGCACACCGTAATTCGCAAGCGAGCGTTCCTTTTTATGTGTCCAGTCTGGGCTATGGATTCCTGTGGAACAATCCGTCAGTAGGCGAAGTGCATTTCGGTACCAATACAACAGAATGGGAAGCCTGGTCTACTGACCAGTTGGATTACTGGATCACAGCAGGGGAGCGACCGGGTGATATCGAGAAGAATTATACAGAAGTTACCGGCAAGTCACCTATGATGCCTGAATATGGTCTTGGCTTCTGGCAGTGTAAGCTTCGTTATTATAATGAGCAGCAGGTGCTTGATATCGCAAGTGAGTATAAGAAGAGAAACATCCCGGTCGATGTGATCGTCATTGACTATTATCACTGGCCAAGGTGTGGCGATTACCGCTTTGATGAAGAATATTTCCCACATCCCGGCGAAATGGTAGCGAAGCTTCATGAAATGGGAATAGAGACAATGGTGTCTATCTGGCCGCAGATTGACTGGCGCAGTGAGAATTATGAGGAGATGAAGCAGCAGGGACTTCTGGTGAAGAGCAATTCAGGCATTGATGTGCAGATGGTATTCCATGGCAATAATGTCTTTATGGATGCGACCAATCCAAGGACGAGAGAGTATGTCTGGGATAAATGCAAGAAGAATTATGCTGACCTTGGAATCAACACCTTCTGGCTGGATGAAGCAGAGCCGGAGTTTGGCACTTATGAGTATCAGACGTATCGCTATTATGCAGGTCCTGTAGAAAAAGTGGGAAATATCTATCCAAGGGAGTATGCGAGACTTTTCTATGAAGGACAGCAGTCCAATGGGCAAAAGGACATCGTGAACCTGATTCGTTGTGCCTGGGCAGGAAGCCAGAAATACGGAGCACTTGTATGGTCAGGAGATATTATGTCAACCTATGAGGACTTCCGTAAGCAGATCTGTGCAGGAATCCATATGGGATTGTCCGGTATTCCCTGGTGGACGACAGATATCGGTGGATTCCACGGCGGCTGGGTAGATAAGCCGGAGTTTAAGGAATTGCTGATTAGATGGTTTCAGTTCGGAACGTTCTGTCCTGTTATGAGAATCCATGGCTGTAGACAGCCGGCGCAGCAGATCATCAACAAGGCTGGAGAGGTCAGGGAATGGACTGGTGCAGACAATGAGATCTGGAGCTATGGTGAAGAGAATTATGAGATTATGAAGAAGTTCATTTTCATCAGGGAGAAGATGCGTGGCTACACCAGGGAGCTTATGAAAGAAGCCCATGAGAATGGCAGCCCGGTTATTCGTGCCCTTTTCTATGAATTTCCACAGGATAAGGCATGTTGGGATATTACAGATGAATACCTGTATGGAGCCGACATTCTGGTAGCCCCTGTGTGCCATGAAGGAGCAAAAGGCAGAGAAGTCTATCTGCCGGAGGGCGCCGAGTGGATCAGTGCCAGAGACGGCAAGTCCTATGCCGGAGGTCAGAAGCTGTACTGTGATGCGCCTATTGATACACTGCCTGTATTCTTGAGAGATGGCAGACAGGGATATCTTGTTGGTGAGATTTAACAAATATCCGGTTAGACAGTTGACAAAATGGTTAGAATAAACTAACATAACAAGTGTTATGATGAAAAACAACTTGCAGCTGTTATTGCATAAGGCGGAACAGAGAATTACATAAAGAGTTTAAAGAAGCTTCATAGCAAACGGCTATGGAGCTTTTTTGATAACGTAACAAATGGGGGTATCAGAATGAAAGAAAAAGTAAATGTAACAGGTGTGCCGGAGACTATGATTCAGACTTTGTATGCAAGGGCAAAGGAATCAGGGAAAAAGGATGCAAAAATCAAGGATGATATGGCAATGGAGATTGTATCAAAGCTGGATTATGATTTCTCCAAAGCCGATCAGGATAAGACAATGGCATATGGCGTTATTGCCAGAACGATTGTACTGGATCATATGGTAGAGCAGTATTTGCAGGAAAATCTCAATACAATCGTGGTAAATATTGCATGTGGAATGGACATAAGATGTTACCGGATGCAGGGAAAGTATTTGCGTTGGTACAATATTGACCTGCCGGAGACAATGCAGATAAGAAGCCAGTTCCTGAAGGAAAATGGTCCAATTTTTCAGATTGCAAAATCAGCAATGGACGCATCTTATACAGATGAAATGACATACAACGGGGAGAATGTTTTAGTTGTGATCGAAGGGCTATCCATGTATTTAAGTGAACCGGACATCAGACAGATATTCAGTATTATTGAGTCAGCTTTTCAGAATGCTACAGTGCTGATAGAAACGATGTCGCCTTTTGTAGTGAGTCATATAAAAGAAAAATCAATAGAGGGAAGCAATGCCAAATTCACATGGGGAGTCAGAAATGGAAGAGAACTTTCAAAGCTTCTTCCGGCTTTTACCTATATAACAGAGGTTAGTCTGGTAGAAGGCATGAAAAAAATGATGCCGATCTATCATCTGCTTGGCAGAATCCCAGCGGTCAGAAATATTTCAAACAAAATTATCGTTATGAAGAGATAGCATTTAAAGCCTTGGTAAATATGGCGTTATATCATAAGCTTTTATAAAATTTACGAATTTCGTCAGTTGATCCGGCACGAAGATACCCTTTTTCCATATGATTCCAAATTTGCTGGTAATCTCCGGAGTAACGGGAATTTCCACGAAATCTCTGGGATTGGCAGCAATAGAAGAATACAGAAAAGCGCCACATTTACTTCCACGGACGTAGTTAAGAACTGTGGTCAACTGACTGCAATACATATGAACATTGGGGGTAATTCCCGCAGAACGAAAGCGGGTGATTACCGTCTGCGTCTGAACAGAGTCTGTATTAAATAAGATAATCGGCTCATCTTTTAACATTTCCATTGTAATTTCTTTTTCACCGGCATAACGGTGGGTCTTGGAGACACAGTAGACATATCGGTCTTCCATCATCACATAACTGTTGTATTTATCCAGATTGTAAAAGTCCATATTTGCCATTGCCACGTCCAACTGTTCATTGTCTACCAGAGTACGGGCGCGGATAGAACCGTATTCCAGAAGCTGGATTGGGATATTGTACTGTTCCTGGAACTGATCTGTAACTCTTGGGAAAAACACGGTACTGATCATAGGAGGAATACCAATACGCAATGGACGACGGTTTTCCTCACTGTTTGAAAAATCGTTGTATAGCTCCTGCGTCTGTTTCAGGATATATTCTGCTTTCTGGTAGAAGGATTCCCCATCTTTGGTGAGGGAAATCCTGTTTTTTCCATGATTAAAAAGCTTTAAGTGAAATTCCTTTTCCAAATCACGGATGGATGTGGATATGGTTGGCTGTGAGACAAAGAGCGCATCAGCAGCCCTTGTAATGCTACGGTAGCGGCATACCATACAAAAGTATTCCAATTGTGTCAGTGTCATAGAAAAGCCTCCAATATTTAGCAAGTTATTCTGTAATTATAGTATAGGCAAAACCTATGCTGACGTCAAGCATATGAAATGTACATTATGCTGAAAATGAGATATGCTGTAGTCACAAAGAAATAACAGAGAAGGAGGTTTTTTATGAGTCCAGCAGTCATTACATTAATTTTTCTGGCATTTGCCATAGTCATGTTTGTCACAGAGAAGATTCCACTTGGTCTGACAGCCATGATGGTCTGTATTGGTCTTGTGATTACCGGCGTGTTGAGTGTAAGTGACGCATTTAATGGTTTTATCAACAGCAACGTGATTTTGTTTGTAGCCATGTTCATTGTAGGAGGAGCCCTGTTCGAGACAGGGATGGCTAATGAGATAGGAAGTCTGGTAACGAAATTTGCCAAGACGGAGCGTGGACTGATTGTAGCCATTATGGTGATCGTGGGAGCTATGAGTGGATTCCTGTCCAATACCGGTACAGCAGCAGTCCTGATTCCAGTAGTAATAGGAATTGCAGCAAAATCAGGATATAAGAGATCAAGACTTTTAATGCCTTTGGTATTTGCAGCGGCAATGGGAGGTAATCTGTCCCTGATTGGTGCACCGGGCAATATGATTGCACAATCTGCCTTGGAGCCATTGGGATTGAAATTCGGTTTCTTTGAGTATGCGATTGTAGGTTTACCGATTCTGCTTGTTGGCATTTTGTTCTATGCTACGATTGGTTTTAAGATTCTGCCGGATCATGATGCAGTGGATACAGGAGATTCCATTTTTGACGAATCACAGGATTTCAGTGGAGTTCCCAAGTGGAAGAAGGTATTGTCTCTGGTAATCCTGATTGTTACTCTGGTCGGCATGATATTTGAAGAAGAGATAGGCGTAAAGCTTTGCATTACAGGTTGTATCGGTGCAGTTTTGCTGATTCTTACCGGTGTTATTTCGGAAAAAGATGCTCTCAAATCCATTGATCTCAAGACAATTTTTCTGTTCGGCGGTACGCTTTCGATGGCAAAGGCACTGGAGGTCACAGGAGCCGGCGAATTGATCGCGGATAAGGTGATAGGAGCATTGGGAGCAAATCCTTCTCCGATATTATTTACCTTTGTAGTATTCATTCTGTGCTGTATCATGACGAATTTCATGTCCAATACAGCAACAACAGCACTGATGGCACCTATCTGTGTCTCTATAGCACAGGGAATGGGAGCAGACCCAAGAGCGGTTCTGATGGCGTGTGTTATCGGAGGTTCCTGCGCATACGCAACACCTATTGGTATGCCTGCCAACACAATGGTGGTCGGAGCCGGCAATTACAAATTTATGCATTACGTAAAGTCAGGAATGCCACTGATCGTTATTGCAACAGTTATCAGCATGATTATATTACCGATTGCTTTTCCATTCTATCCGTAAAAGCATGGTAGTACCATTATAAAAAAAGAATTTGGAGGATAAAAATATGTCAAATGAAGCACAAGTAAAGAAACTGACCGATATTATGGCACAGTTCGTAGGATTTACGGCTAAGAAACTGCCGGATGATGTTATTGCAAAATTACAGGAACTGAGAGATAAGGAAGATACACCAATGACCAAGGTTATCTATGATACCATGTTCCGCAATCAGGAGCTGGCTCTGAAACTGAATCGTCCTTCCTGTCAGGATACAGGTGTATTGCAGTTCTGGGTAAAATGTGGTACGAAGTTCCCTCTGATTGATGATCTGGAGGTGTTATTAAAAGAGGCTGTAGTACAGGCTACTTTTGCTACTCCTCTACGTCATAATTCTGTAGAGACTTTTGATGAGTACAATACTGGTAAAAATGTAGGAAAAGGAACTCCTACTGTATGGTGGGATATTGTTCCCAACTCTGACCAGTGCGAGATTTATACTTATATGGCTGGTGGCGGTTGTACACTTCCCGGCAATGCTACTGTTCTGATGCCCGGTGAAGGATATGAAGGTGTGACCAAGTTTGTACTGGACAGAATGACTTCTTATGGTCTGAATGCCTGTCCTCCATTGTTAGTAGGTGTGGGTGTTGGTACTTCTGTTGAGACAGCAGCATTAAATTCCAAGAAAGCGCTGATGAGACCTGTAGGCTCTCACAATGACAATGCAAATGCAGCAAAAATGGAACAGTTACTGGAAGACGGTATCAATGCGATTGGTCTGGGACCTCAGGGTATGGGTGGTCACTATTCTGTTATGGGCGTTAATATCGAGAACACAGCCCGTCATCCGTCTGCAATTGGTGTAGCCGTAAACGTGGGATGCTGGAGTCACAGAAGAGGACATATCGTATTTGATAAAGACCTGAACTTTACAGTAGATACACATACTGGTTTTGAATACAAGGAAGAGAACTGATACAGAAGGGAGAGAATCATAATGGCAGTAGAAGTAAAAGATGGTAAGAAAATTCTGGTAACACCAATATCCGCAGAGGATTTGAAAGATATTCATATTGGTGATATTGTATATCTGACAGGAGATATCACAACCTGTCGTGACGTAGCACATCGTCGTGTTGTAGAGGAAGGAAGAGAGATTCCTGTCGATGTCAGAAATGCAGCAATCCTGCACGCAGGTCCTATCATTCGTCCGCTGGGAGATGAGAAGTACGAGATGGTTTCTGTAGGTCCGACTACCTCTATGAGAATGGAAAAGTTTGAATACGAATTCGTAGAGACTACTGGTGTCCGCGTCATCGTCGGCAAGGGTGGAATGAAAGAAAATACGGAAAGAGCCTGTAAAGATTTCGGTGCGATTCATTGTGTATTTCCAGCCGGAAATGCTGTAGTAGCGGCTGTTGAGGTAGAAGAGATTGTAGAGGCACAGTGGAAAGATCTGGGAATGCCGGAGACTTTATGGCATTGTCATGTAAAAGAGTTCGGCCCTCTGATCGTATCTATTGATTCTTATGGAAGAAACTATTTTGAAGAGAAGAAAGTAGAGTACAATCAGAAAAAGGATGAGCAGATAGAAATTATCAGCAAGCAGGTTGGATTTATTAAATAAGCAAATGTATGATGGAAAAAAATAAATATTATGGTTTACAGGTAAAACCTGATAAGTTTGAAAGCGGTATTGTCATCTATAACAGTAATTCCTTTGAACTGAATGAATTGGATGTTCAGATAGTGAAAGACACAGAAGAGAGCTCTTATCATAGGACCAGTAAACATTTAGCACAAAGGAAGGAGCAGCGTATGGAGTTAACATATCATTGGGAATGCAATGACATGATGGATATGCTTACGGTAAGAATGGCTGAGCGTGAAGGTGTGACGGAGTACTTGAAGTCAGTAGATCAGCTCGGATGGGTGCGGAAGATGAATAACATCCGGAGCAGAGCAGAGGAAGTAGTGTTGCATGATCTGATTTATATGGATTAAAAATAGCGGGAAATCTTAATTGGTTTCCCGCTACTTGGCATATGAAAAAGTTCATAGAAAATTCAGTTGATTCCGTAAAGTTCCTCACTTATAATGATATTGAGGCAGAGAGCCTTTTGCGGAATCTTAGAAGTGTTATGCACAATACAAAAGGAGGGATGTCGACTTGAATACAGAAATAGCAAATGCTGTGAATGCAGCAGGAGATAAGGCACAATATGATACTCGTGTTAAAAGGTTACTGGCACAGAAGAGTATATTAGCACATATTCTGGTGAAAACAGTCGTTGAATTTCAAGGAATGAAGCCGGAAGATGTTGTAACATATATCGAAGGCGAACCGAGTATTAGCGTTGTTCCGGTTGAGCCGGGATTAGCAAATATGGAAAAAACAGATGCTACAGGACAGCGTATCGTAGGTCTTAATACGGAAAATGCTGAAATTAATGAAGGATTAGTCAGATTTGATATTATTTTTTATGTCCGCATGCCATCCGTAGATGACACAAAAAATGGACTTTCGCAGATTATTGTGAATATTGAGGCTCAGAAGGATGAGCCAACGGAATATAAAATTTTAAATCGGGCAATCTTTTATGTGAGCAGACTGATTTCGTCACAAAAGGAAAGAGATTTTGTAAATACTAACTACGACGACATTAAGCAGGTATTCAGCATATGGATATGTATGAATATGGATGATAACAGCCTAAGCCATATCCATTTGACAAAAGATGAGATGTTAAAACCATGTACCTGGAAAGGTAATCTCGACCTGTTAAACATTGTGTTAATAGGAATCACAAATGAGATCCCGGAGCATGATGAAAAATATGAAATGCACCGGTTGATTGGAGCATTACTTTCAAGTGAACTGAAAGAACAGGAAAAATTGGATATTATAGAACATGAATATAATATTCCAATCAGTCAAGAATTTAGAGAGGATGTGAGCATTATGTGTAATCTGAGTCAGGGTATTGAAGATAAAGCAATTGCTAAAATTGTGATGAATATGTATAAAATAGGTTATACACCAAATCAGATAGCAGATGCTGTTGGTGTGAGTGTTGATGAAGTTGAAACGATTATTAAGAAGAAAGAGCCTGCAATGGCGTAAGCTTTATTAACCAAAAAGATCTAAAAAAATAAGACGGCAAGTCGTCAACAAGTTGTTGATGATTTGCCGCCTTTTATACCGATACATCAATAGAATTACGAACGAGTCTGTTACCATTTTGGACAAGTGTAGCTTCTACGGATTCTCTTGTGACATTATCAAGAATGCTTGTATCAAATGCTTGTCCGGGCTTCCAATTTGGATTGGCTGATTTTACGGCTGCGTACATAGCAGCTCTGTACTGTCCTTCATATTGTTCTAAAGTCCATGTACCACTTAAACGCTTATCTTTGCTGACGCTCAACTGATAATTTTTGAAAATATCGGAACGCTTCGTTGTGTCACCATTTGAAAGACCTTTTTCCTGAATAAATTCCTGCTTCACATTATCAAACATTTTTTGACGATGATCTTCGGATACATTTGTAAGTTTCTGCCATGATGTACCCTTACCAGTCACATCCATACCTGCAACACCATTTGCATTCAATAAATCTCCGTCCGAATCAAACTGCTTCATCAGATTTTTAATAATCGTATCCCTTCCACCGAATATTTCATATATCATCTTTTCTTCCGGAGACATCATGGATTCATTTTCAATTACTCCAGATAACCAGCCTTTTTCTTTCAATGCCTTATACTGTTTGCTATTTGTATTGATACTATTATAGGCATTACCTAAACCGCTAATATTCATTGACATATAAAAGCCTCCCTGCAAATAAATTCAAAATCCGTTTAGAATCTGTACTATGCTATATATAATATATCGTCACAAATCACAGAAAATTAATAACACAGCATATAATACAAACGGCTTTTCCCGATATAATTAGGTAAGATTTATGATGTGAAATGAGGAAAAGCATGAACATATGACTTTATAGAATCTGCGTATAATCATAAATTATAGAACTAAATATATGCGCATAATCTGGAGGAGCCATGATATTAAAATGAAAATAAGCATCGAAATGATATGGAAATAGATTTTATCATTTCAAATAATAGCAGATTAAAATATAAGATGTTTCCGATTGAAGTAAAGTCTGGAAAGCATTAAATAATTTCATAGAAAAATACAAGGAGCGCATAGGGGAAAGTTATATTATTCATCCAAGAAATTTGATTGTAAAAGATGGAATTATATGCATTCCACCATATATGACGATGAATATATAAAAATCTGACATACACACTTGACAATATTTCTCTGAGGAAGAGGTTGGTTCTGCTATTGAGAAATCAGGAATTGACAGAAAAGAGATTTTCCTGGCGTCTAAGGTATGGATTGAGCATTTTGATTATGAAGAATGCAAGAAGTCCGTACTGGAATCCATGGAGAAGCTTAGAACCGATTATCTGGATCTGATGCTTCTGCACCAGCCGTTTGGTGATACTTATGGTGCATGGAGAGCACTGGAAGAACTGTATGAAGCAGGTAAGCTTCGCACAATCGGTATATCTAACCACTATGTAGACCGTATGGTAGAGTTTTCCAATTTTACAAGGATAAAGCCAATGGTCAATCAGATGGAAGTGCATCCTCTTTTTGATTTCATAGTATCACAGGAGTAGAGCAGTTACAAGAAACGTAGGAAGTTTTAGAAAGAAGATAATTGACAGAAAATATGAAAATTTTATTGACACACTTGCATGCATTTGATAATATTTATCAAGTAACTTAATATTCCATGAGGGAGTAGTTAGCGCGAAAGTGTGATTTGTCAACATCCTGATTATATTACAAGATATAATCTGGCAAATCTTAAATAATGAGACTCATGTATATCAATTAACAGTTTGTGTATTGTGCATCGGTGGGAAGTTGATATACATGAGTCTTTTTAATCTTTGGATATACTTATAAATAAATAGCGAGTGTTTCGGCTGACGGCACTGTAGTGGAGAGAGAAAAGGAGAAAAACATGGAAAAATTCATTAACAACGCCCCATTTGCTCTTGTACTTGTGTTTCTGGTAATAGGTTTTGTACTGCTTATTAAAGGAGCAGATTTTTTCGTAGAAGGAAGTTCCAGTGTAGCAAAGAGACTGCATGTTCCGTCCATCATTATCGGACTTACAATTGTTGCAATGGGAACATCACTTCCGGAAACAGCTGTCAGTGTATCGGCTTCAATTGCAGGTAATAATGAACTTGCAGTAAGTAATGTGGTTGGCTCCAATATATTTAATCTGATGGTTGTTATTGGTGTGTGCGCAGTATTAGCTACCGTAGATGTTGCAAAGGAAACAATAAAGAGGGATATTCCACTTTCACTTATATGCGCCGGACTTTTAATGCTTCTGGGAATTATTGGACTTGGGGACAAAGCAGGTATGACACTTGGGCATCTTGATGGTTTGATATTAATTGTTTCCTTTGCAGGTTATATTTTTTATATGGTCAAGATTGCATTAAAGGCAAGTAAGGAAGGCAGAAAAGTTGAGATTGAAGGCGGTTCAGATGAAGATATCAAGTTGCTTTCAGTTCCGCTTAGTATTCTGTTTATCGTTGGTGGTGCAGCTGCGATTGCAATCGGCGGTGATGTTACAGTTGATGCTGCATCAAGAATAGCCAGTGATCTGGGAATGAGCCAGACACTTATCGGACTTACAATCGTTTCCATAGGAACATCGCTTCCAGAACTTGTGACTTCAATAGTTGCGGCGAAAAAGAATGAAGTCGATATGGCACTTGGTAACGCAATCGGTTCTAATGTGTTTAACATCCTTATGGTACTTGGTATCGCATCAGCAATCAGTCCAATCAGCATAATTACTGAGAACATTATTGATTTATGCGTACTTATTGTTTTTACAGTGTTTGTATGGATATTTGCAGGAACCAAAAAGAAAATTGGAAAAATCGAAGGATTCTGTATGGTTGCGCTTTATGCAGTATACACGGTGTATATCATAATAAGATAAAAAGGGAAATATAAAAGCTTCTACTGCAAATCTTATACAAAAAAGATATACCACAGTCCTTTTTTAACAGACTTATGATCGTATGCATGTTTTCTACCTCAGTATAATGTATAAAATCGGAAATATGTAAACCACGGGCAGTAAGGCTTCGTTCGAGTATATTTCTTGTGCCTGAGCCATTTTCGTGTACAAGAAGACGTTCACATGTCAAATCATTCATGGTATGGGGATGGTCTATTATAAAATTATGGGATGCAGCACAGACCGCTATATAGTTCTCTGTGCTGTATTTTTTATGAGAATAATTTTCTTTTGGATAATTTCCCTCTACAATAGCCAAGCTGATCTGACCATTATCAAGCAGACGCAGAAGCTGGGAAGTTTGTGCAGTATTTCACCTGAACGGGTAAGAGAAAGCTGTTTATTACGGTATGTAAAGAGGGAAGTATTATATTGCTCCTCTAAAAAATGAATGTGCTGGGATACTGCGGGCTGGGTAATATTTAACTGTTTTGCCGCGGCGGTAAAATTCATTGTCTCACATACAGTAAGAAATGTCTCTGTTCTAAAATCAAGCATATAATCACCTTAATCATAAAAATAATTTATTGTTCAATAGAATTATATAATTTTACCTTATTGTTGTCTAGTGATACAATTCGTACATAATAGGAAAGCGAGGTTATTAACAAATGGATTTCATAAAGAAAAATGGGAGTGGTATTCTGGTCTGCCTGGCAATAGCCATTCCATCATGGTTACTTGGAAAAATGTTTCCTGTTATAGGAGGCGCAGTGATTGCCATTATAGCAGGAATGATTGTTACAATGTTTTGGGACAATAAAGGCAAGGCAGAACCGGGAATTAAATGGACATCGAGGGTAATTCTGCAGACGGCGGTTGTTTTACTTGGTTTTGGAATGAATCTCGGCGTGATTTTTCAGACAGGGAAGCAGTCCCTGCCAATTATTATCTGTACAATCACAACGTCACTTATTATTGCATGGATATTACAAAAAGCTCTTAAAGTGCCTGCCAATACATCTATACTTGTAGGGGTTGGATCATCTATCTGTGGTGGCTCTGCGATTGCGGCAGCTGCACCTGTTATTGGTGCTGATGATGATGAGATTGCACAGTCAATAGCAGTAATTTTCTTTTTCAACGTGCTTGCAGCTATTTTCTTCCCAATACTTGGAAAAGCCATAGGATTTGATACAGTGAACGGAGAGCCTTTTGGAATTTTTGCAGGGACAGCAATCAATGATACATCATCAGTAACGGCTGCGGCATCAACCTGGGACAGCATGTGGAATCTTGGAAGTGAGACGTTAAATAAAGCGGTGACAGTAAAGCTGACAAGAACACTTGCCATTATACCGATTACGCTTGGATTATCACTGATACAGGCAAAAAAGAGTACAAAAGAAGGAAAACAGACTACAAAGTTCAGCTTAAAACGGGCATTTCCAATGTTCATACTTTATTTCGTGATTGCAGCGATTATTACGACGGTCTGTGTACATATGGGTGTGGATGCGGGAGTATTTCAGCCAATTAAGGAACTGTCCAAATTCATGATTATTATGGCAATGGCTGCAATTGGATTAAACAGCAATGTGATACAGCTCATTAAAACAGGTGGTAAGCCTATTATTGTAGGGGCATCCTGCTGGTGTGGAATCACAGTTGTAAGTCTTATCATGCAGCATGTAATGAAGATCTGGTAGAATGACTGGCTTTGCCTGATGCATGAAAAAGTATTGACTAACCTTCTCTTTTCATTTATCATTGTAAACCGTAAGGATGATTACAAGTTGACAATCAAATAAATCAGATATACAGGAGAGACAAACATGGATGCAATCACACTGGCACAGGAAATTATGGATGGAAGAAGAATCACAAGGGATGACGACCTGTCATTTTTTATAACATGTGATCTGGACGAGCTCTGCAAGGGCGCTGATATGATAAGAGAGAAATTTATCGGAGACAAGGTGGATTTGTGCTCGATCATAAACGGACGAAGTGGCAAATGTCCAGAGGACTGCAAGTATTGTGCGCAGTCAGCTCATAATCATACAAATTGTGAAGTCTATGACTTTTTGCCGGAAGAGACGATTGTAGAGGCATGTAAAATGAACGAGAGTGAAGGAGTAGACCGCTTCTCTATCGTAACAGCCGGCAAAGCGCTTACAGGTGAGGAATTTGACAAGGCAATACATGCTTACGAGACAATGAAAAAGGAATGCAAGATAGATTTGTGTGCATCTATGGGCTTTTTAAGCGCTGAGCAGCTTCACAGACTGCATGAGGCAGGTGTAACAAGCTATCATCATAATATAGAGACTTCCAGACGCAATTTCCCTAATATATGCACGACACATACCTATGATATGAAGATAGAGACTCTGAAAAAAGTCAAAGCAGAAGGCATGTACGCCTGTTCAGGAGGAATTATAGGAATGGGCGAGACCTGGGAGGACAGACTGGATATGGCAGTCAGCCTGGCGGAAGTCGGTGTGGATTCTATTCCTATCAATGCCCTGATGCCGATTTCTGGTACACCATTAGAAGGGCTGGAGAGACTGACTGAGCCGGAGATACTGCGTACAGTTGCCTTTTTCAGATATATTAATCCCAAGGCAGACATACGACTGGGAGCAGGACGTGCACTGCTTACCAACGATGGAGAGCTTGCATTCAAGTCAGGTGTATCCGCAACAATTACCGGCAACATGCTCACAACCGTAGCATGTGCCACAATCAGAAGTGACAGACAGCTTCTTAAAGATATGGGACGCGACGTCACACCAGATTATTGGAAGAATCAGGAGAACTAATATTTTAGCCTTTATTGATAAAATCACGGAAAAGTGCTAAAATATTAGCATGATTAACTTATATCAAAAAACATGGAATGAAATTGATAATGACATTGCCAATAGAATGGTAAAGTTACGAAAGAGAAGAAAGATTACACAAAAAGCTTTGGCTGCAAAATCAGGGGTAAGTCTGGGGTCAATCAAAAGATTTGAACAAAGTGGTGAAATTTCCCTTCAATCTTTGACAAAACTTGCAATAGCTCTTGAGGTGGAGGGAGAGCTGGACACTTTATTTGATTCAGTACCATTTCAGTCAATAGAGGAGGTAATCAATGAACAGGATAAATAAGCTGGAGGTTTATTATCATGATGCCTGCGTAGGTACAATGGCTTTATACCAGAACCGTTTGGCTGTATTTGAATATGATAATGACTGGATTGCAGATGGCTTTTCAATCAGCCCTTTTTCATTGCCACTGGAGAAAAAGGTATTTATGCCTAAAATAGACCCGTTTGACGGCATTTTTGGAGTGTTTGCGGATAGTTTGCCAGATGGCTGGGGAAGATTACTGGTAGATAGACTGATGCGTAGAAATGGAATGAATCCATATGAAGTGGGAAGTCTGGACAGGCTTGCAATAGTAGGTTCATCTGGTATGGGGGCACTTACTTATCGACCTGTAATATCCCTCGCAGATACTATGGAAGAAAAAAGGTTAGATGAAATCGCTGTAGAATGTGAATGCATTTTAAATACAGAGACTTATGATAATTTGGATTATCTGTTTGCCAAGGGTGGTTCTTCTGGTGGCGCAAGACCTAAAATATTGACAAAAGTAGATGGGGAAGACTGGATTATCAAGTTTCCATCTTCGGATGATAGTCAGGATATCGGTAAGCAGGAATATGACTATGCTATATGTGCAAAAGAATGTGGACTTGATATTGAAGAAGTAAGGTTGTTTCCATCAGAACGTACTCAGGGATATTTTGGCACAAGAAGATTTGACCGCATAAACAGTGAAGAAAATGGAAAAATTCATATGGTTTCGGCATCAGGGTTGTTGGAAACTTCACACAGGATTCCCAATCTTGATTATGATATCCTTATGAAGTTAACGCTTCAGCTTACCAAATCAATGGAAGAATGTGAGAAGCTTTATAAACTGATGTGCTTTAATGTATTTGCACATAATAGGGACGATCATTCTAAAAACTTTACATTTTTATATAATTCATCAGAAAAAAGATGGATGTTATCACCGGCATATGATCTTACTTACAGTAATTCTTTAGGTGGAGAACATGCTACTACTGTAAACGGAAATGGCATAAATCCCGATATAGATGATCTTTTGAGTGTGGCAAAGAGAATAGGATTAAATGTTGCAGAGTCAAAGAAAACGGCATTAAATATAAAAGAATGTGTATATGAAATGCTTCACGAATACATTTCAACCAGATAGTAATTGTCTGGTTGATTTTGTATACAGATATTTCCAGGGGGAAAAGGCGTGAGATATAGAGAAATCATAGAAGGAAGATTTATAGACAGACCGAATCGTTTCATTGCACATGTGTTGGTCAATGGCGTAGAGGAAACGGTACATGTGAAGAATACCGGGCGGTGCAGAGAGCTTTTGTTACCAAATGCCGAGGTCAGGCTGGCGGTATCGGATAATCCCAATCGTAAGACAAAATATGATCTGGTTGCTGTATACAAGGAGAAGCTTGGCTGGGTCAATATAGACAGTCAGGCGCCGAACAAGGTTGTGCAGGAGTGGCTGGAGACGCAGGACTATACGCTGGTGAAGCCGGAGTATGTATACGGAGATTCCAGAATCGACTTTTATATGGTGAAAGATCAGCAGGAATATCTCATGGAAGTAAAAGGCTGTACTCTGGAGATTGATGGAATCGGATATTTTCCGGATGCACCGACTGAGCGTGGAGTGAAACACTTAAAAGAACTTACCAAAGCCAGAACACTTGGCTATGAATGCATCATTGCCTTTGTGATTCAGATGGAAGGAGTCAGTGAAGTACGCCCTTACATCAGCATGCAGCCGGAGTTTGGCGAAGCACTGGAGGAGGCAAAGGCAGCTGGAGTGAAGGTGCTGTTCTTGCAGTGTGAAGTAGGAAGAGATACATTACAAATTCTTACGTATTGATAAAGGAAGGATAAAAACATGGAAAGAGTAGAAAAATTTTTAAAAGAAGCAGAAACCTATTATTTAGCAACAGTAGAAGGAGATCAGCCAAGAGTGAGACCTTTTGGAACGGCTCACATTTTTGAAGGCAGACTGTATATTCAGACTGGTAAGGTAAAGGATGTGTCTAAGCAGATTCATGCAAATCCAAAGGTAGAAATATGTGCATTTAAGAATGGGGAATGGCTTCGTGTAGCAGGAGAGGTTGTAGAAGATGATCGTAGAGAAGCAAGACAGTCCATGCTTGATGCTTACCCATCATTGCAGAAGATGTATTCAGCAGATGATGGCAACACAGAGGTATTCTATTTTAAGAATGCTACAGCTACATTTTCATCATTTACACATGAATCGGAAGTAGTGAAATTTTAATTTCCTTTCTGTAAAAATGGGGACAATTGTCTCCATTTTTTTATATATTTTTATATAATAGAAGAAATTCTGTGTAACATTTTCTGGACTGAACTGTTATATAGGTGAGGAAGGGGGAGGACTTATGGAAAAAGATATATTAAAACAGCTCTATCAGAAATACCGCAAGGAAATATATCTTTACCTCTACTCTTTGTGTAAAAAGGAAAGTCTTGCAGAAGATCTTTTGCAGGAAACTTTCTTGAAAGCGCTGCTTTCACTGCCAGATGACCATACGAACATGCGGGCATGGCTCTACCTGGTAGCACGCAATCTCCTCTTCAACTATTATCACAGGGAGAAAGAGAAAGTGCCACTTGAGGAAGCGCAGCAAATGCAGGATACAGGGACGCAGGAGGTTCTGGAAGAGATTTTAAAAGGCGAGAGGAACAAAATCCTTTATCTTGCAATGAACAGGTTGGAACAACGCAAGAGAGAGATTCTGCTCATGCAGTATTTTGGAGAACTATCACAGAAAGAGATTGCGGCGATTTTGAAAATGACACCGGAAAATGTGAGGGTATTATCGTATCGGGCAAAGCGTGAACTTCGGGTTTACATGGAGGAAAACAACTATGACCTATCGTGAATTGTTAAAGTTATATCAGGAAGGAAAATTAGACGAGGAACAGAAACAAGAGGTGGAGCAGTCGGTTGAGAAGCAGGAAGCCATCAGTGAGTACCTCTATGAGAAAGAGGAAATCCCGGGACTGGAAGCACTGCATGAGGAAGAGACGCCAGATGCCATGACGAAGGAGAACAATGCAGGAGCGGAAGAAGAACAGCGTTTTGTAAAAATGATACAGAAGACCATCAGGAGAACTTTCTTGAAAATGGGTGCAGTCATCGGAGCGGGTGTACTTGCAATTGTACTTTGTGTGATTTTTGTATTGCCACAGGTTATATCAGCCTTCTATTACAATCCCAATCAGGTTATGGGAAGAAATGAGGAAGCAGGAACCATCACAACAGACCGGATGAGCCTTGATTTAGCAGTATACTCAGAGATGTTCCAGCCGGGCATTTACCGGGGAACGGTAAATGCAGTATCGGAAGGCTATGGAGCTTACAGTATCTCCATTCCACAGGGATTTTCCTACGATGGGAGATTTACCACAGTGAATGGAAAGTTAAAACGTGGAAAACTGACACTTTATAATACAGATGTGTTAAAAACACCTTATGGGAATACATTTGTCATGCCCAAGGAAGTGGAAAAGTACACAAGAACGCGTTTTTATGATGAAGAAACCAAAGAATTCTGGGGACCGGCAGGAAGTGCTAAAGAAGCATACGCATCTATTGATGAGCTGGATGACAAGGCATATTATATCGCATACGGTTCACTGGATGAATTGACGGGTTATGCTGACTTTTATAATTGGGCAAAGGACAGAGAAATGGATTCAAACCTGTGGTGTGCAGTTTATACATCGGATGAAGAAGGCTATATGTGCAATTCGGGACACCTTGGTATGTTGATTAATCCAAGTGGAAGTTGTCTGGACTGGGACAGAGAGACATATCCGTATCTATGCCAGCTTGATAACAGCGATACTGCCAGGTGGGACATGGCGGAAGATGAAAAAAAAATGCAGACACATTTTATCAGTCTGTTAAGCTATCTGCGTGATTATCCGCAGATTGTAAAAATTTTAAATGGTAATGAGGAACTTCCGTATGATACAATGATTGAGAGTGTAAAGAAGGATGGACTGCGCATTTATGGATTTTCAATGATCTGCCAGAAAGAGAAATTACTGCAATTGCGTGATGAAAGGGAGATTTCATATCTGTACGCAGTACCGTTAAATTAATAGCAGAAAGATAAATAAACAGAGAGGGAAAACAGTCCACACTCGGTTATCAGCCGGATGTCTGGAAAGGATGGAATTGAGAGCAAAATGACAACAACAACTTTATGCTACATAGAAAATGATAGTAAATATCTGATGCTGCACAGAGTGAAGAAGCACAATGACATGAACGAGGGTAAATGGATTGGAGTTGGTGGTCATGTAGAGAGCCAGGAATCTCCAGAAGAATGTCTTGTGCGTGAAGTGAAGGAAGAAACAGGGCTTACCCTGACATCATATAAATTTCGAGGGCTGGTCACTTTTATAAGTAATGAATGTGAGCCGGAGCTTATGTGCGTGTTTACTGCGGATGGATATACAGGTGAGATGACTGAATGTAATGAAGGAGATTTGTGCTGGGTTGCTAAGGATCAGGTATTGCAGCTTCCCACATGGGAGGGGGACAGGGTATTTCTTGAATTGCTGCTTGCAGAAGAGGAAAGATTTTTCTCCATAAAGCTGCAGTATGAAGGAGATAAACTTACAGATAAGAATATTTGTCTGTATTAAAGTAGAATAAAGGAATGGTTAATGAGAATGAATACAATTAAGAAAGCGGCAGAAGAGGATAGAAATGCTATATTGAAATTATACAGGACGAGGTTGTATGGACCGGCAGACTGGAATGAATATTATCCAAATGAAGAAACCATAGAGTTCGACCTGTCTAGGGATGCCCTGTTTGTAATGAAGAATGATGCGGGAGAGCTCATAGCCACCATATCAATTGATGAAGATGAAGAGGTTGACAGCCTGACTGTATGGGATGAGAACATTGCGCCGGCAGGAGAGTTGGCGAGATTGTGCGTCAGAGAAGATATGCAGAATCAGGGAATTGCCAAAGAAATGATGCGATATGCTTTTGATGCACTGAAAGAACAGGGGAAGAAGGGGGTTCACATCCTGGTAAGAAAAGGACATGCAGGAGCAATCGCCTGCTATACGGCACTGGGCTTTCAACAGGTAGGAGGATGCAGTCTTTTTGAAAAAGAATTCATTTGCATGGAGCGTGAATTATAGAAAATACGTCATTTATACGGATGAATAATATGTACTCTCGGAATTTTCTTCAAATGAAGAAATTTTAATGCTTCTTGATCTTGGAATCGCAGCAGAGGGAACAGAACCGCTTCCAAACCATAACAGCAGGAAAGATTTATCAGAAACAGTAACTTACCTCTAAAATAAAGTTGACATAACAATTGACAAAAATCGGCGGACTTCATATAATAAGCTCATGTGATATAAACTTTTGCTTATATATGAGGGAGCGATTTGTATGGAAAAAAGCAAAATAACTGGATTAATAGCAGCAACATATGTTGCTGCTTTTGTGATTGGCTGTACATCCATGGAGGAGAGTAATACCCATGGAGAATAGAAGGAGTCACCGGTTACAGATTATTGTCATATATGTGTGCTTTGTCATGATCATGGCACTGTGGGTTGATATTTTTCTGGACAGGTATAGCAGATATAACGAAGAGGTTCTGTATGAAGAGCGCCTGAATCAGATGAAAGAAGTCACCACACAGCTGTTTACAGGTCTGGAAGATGTGGTAGAGAACCGCTGGGATCTGGTGGAGGAACAGATAAACCATCTAAAAGACGTAGTATTGACAGACGAAGAACAACTCATACGTTTTATGCGTAGACAGACCAGACTCTCCGAATTGGAGAATAAGAAAATGAGACTGCTGGCAATAGACAGTCTTGGAAGGTGCTACACGCAGGATGGACTGACAGGGGCTTTTTGTGCTATGGATTATCTGCTGGAAGAGCCGCAGAGAATCAGCCTTGTTTCCAATACCATGACTAGCAATATGACTGCAATTATGTTTTTACAGAGATTGAACAATGATATATCATTTAATAGTGACACAGATAATATTACACTGATTTATTATGGCGTTGTGCAGGATATGGAAATGTTCAACCCACATTTTGAATGTTCTGCGTATGATGGCAATAACACTGTATATGTGACGGATAAGAATGGTGTGAAGCTTTTTAACAGTCAATCCAGAGAAATACTGCAAGGCAATAACACTTATGCAGTGCTTGAAAATATGGAATATGTACACGGAAGTTCCTTTGAAGAGACCAGACAGACCCTGGAAAAATCAGGAATTGCTTATTCCAACGCATTTTTGCAGGGAACAGAATATTATTATGCATTATATCAGATGAAGAATGCAGACTGGACATTGCTGTTTCTTGTGCCTTCCTCCTATGTGGCGGTCAATACGGTCAGGCTTGTGAATTCCACAGTGGTGATGGTACTGGTATTTATGGGGATTCTGGTTCTGATCAGTTCATTCTTCATATTCTATACTGTGCGGCTGCAGCATAAAGCGGTTCTGGATGCGGAGAGAAAGAATAATAAAGAGCTGTCCAATGCTGTATTGGCGGCGCAGACAGCATATAAGACCGCAGAGAGCGCCAATCATGCCAAAAGTGCATTCCTGGCAAACATATCCCATGATATCCGTACACCTATGAATGCGATTATCGGACTAGCCGAGCTATTGGAACATGATACACAGCAGACACATAAAAATGCAGAATATGTAAGAAAAATCAAAGCCTCCAGCCAGCAGCTTCTTGAGATTATCAACAACATACTGGATATGAGCAAGATAGAGAGCGGTAAGGCTGTCATGAATATGGCGGAGTTTGATATACAGGAGATATTAAAACAGCTTGAAGCTGGTTTCAGCACGCAGGCAGAAGCCAATGGACTGACCTTTGCTATCACAGCGCATGAATTGCGCCATGAGTGGTTATGCGGAGACAAAGGCGGGGTAATCCAGATTCTTGGCAATCTTTTGTCCAATGCAATCAAATATACATCAGATGGCGGAAGCGTCAGTCTTGACGTATTTGAATTAGACCAGACTTCCGGAAATTATGCCAAGCTGTGTTTTCGGGTAAAAGACAATGGAATTGGAATGAGCCGGGAATATCTGGGCAGGATATATGAGTCATTCAGCAGGGAGGAAAACACACAGATGGATTCTGTCCAGGGAACGGGACTTGGCATGACGATCGTAAAGAACCTCGTGGACATGATGGGTGGCAGTATAGATGTAGAAAGTACACTGGGAGAAGGAAGCTGTTTTGAAGTAATCCTGGACTTTAGAATTGCAGATAAGAAGCTGCAAAAGGCATTCATAGAGGATAAATCAAAGCCGGACTATAATCGGCTGGAAGGAATCCGGTTCTTATGTGCGGAAGATAACCTGTTAAATGCAGAGATATTGGAGGATCTGTTACAGATTGAAGGGGCAGGCTGTGATATCTGTACAGATGGATGTCAGGCTGTTGATAAATTTGAACACTCAAAGCCCGGAGAATATGATATGATACTAATGGATATACGGATGCCGGTCATGAACGGATATGAGGCAGCGAAGGCAATTCGGGGCAGCAGTCATCCTATGGCGAGGAAGATACCGATTATTGCGCTGACTGCCAATGCATTTTCGGAGGATGTACAGAAGTCCCTGGCTGCCGGTATGACGATGCATCTGACCAAACCGATTGATATCGAACTGTTGTCAGAGGCTGTGCATCTGTATGTATCCCATACATCGTGTGAAGAATGAATATGTTCAGGTATTGAAAGGCGTGGAAATAAACAGAATGAATCAAGTACGTAATTATCAGAAGGAACTGGATAAAATAATCGAGCAGCTCAGTGCAGGGAAAGAGACACCCAGTCTTTTGTTGCACAGTTGTTGCGCACCCTGTAGCAGCTATTGTCTGGAATATCTCAGACAGTATTTTAAAATCACAGTATTTTATTATAATCCGAATATTTCCATGGAAGAAGAATACCGCAAACGTGTGGCAGAACAGAAGAGACTGATTGCAGCATACAATGCACAGAATCTTTACTATCCGATAGACGTGATAGAAGGCGATTATGAGACAGAAGCCTTTTATCAGATTGCAAAAGGGCTGGAACAGTGCCATGAAGGTGGAGAGAGATGCTTTGCCTGTTATGAACTGCGCCTTAGAAAGACCGCACAGCTTGCAGCAGATATGGGAGCAGATTATTTTACGACTACACTGACGATCAGTCCACTTAAAAATGCAGCAAAGCTTAATGAAATCGGAGAAAGATTATCCGGTGAATACCATATACCATGGCTTGTATCGGATTTCAAGAAAAAGAATGGATATAAGCGTTCCATCGAATTATCAGCAGAATATGACCTGTACAGACAGGATTATTGTGGCTGCATCTATTCCAAAATAGAACGTGAGAACCAGAAGAAGGAAAGAACTTGAAAAATCTATTGCACACTGATTCAAAAGCATATATGATAAGAAAAGGTAACTATTCAATAAAAAGTATACAATAGAAAGTATATTTATACATGATTTTGAATGGTGTTCGTAAGTGGAAGAAAGGATAAAGATAAGAAATGAAAAAGATTCTGGATTTAATTTCTGAAGAAGTAATGCAGGCTTTTGAAGCAGCAGGCTACGAGAAAGAACTGGGTAAAGTATCTATCTCTAACAGACCTGATTTATGTGAATATCAGTGCAATGGCGCCATGGCAGGTGCCAAGAAATATAAGAAAGCTCCTATCATGATCGCAAATGATGTGGCAGCGAAGCTGGCAGACAGCCAGGTATTTGAGAAAGTGGATGCGGTAGCACCCGGCTTTTTGAATTTCACTCTGAGCAGAGAGTTTGTAGGCAACTATGTAAAAGAGATGCGTACATTTGACAAGTTTGGTCTGGAAGAGGCTCAGACTCCGCTGGAGATGGTCATTGACTACGGTGGACCTAATGTAGCGAAGCCTCTCCATGTAGGCCATCTTCGTTCAGGTGTTATCGGCGAGAGTATCAAACGTATCGTCAGATATATGGGACATCACATCACAGGTGATATCCATCTGGGTGACTGGGGACAGCCAATGGGGCTGATTATGAACGAGCTTCATATCCGTAAGCCTGATCTGGTGTATTTTGATGAGAGTTATACAGGAGAATACCCGACAGAGCCTCCATTTACCATCGCAGAGCTGGAAGAAATCTATCCATTTGCCAGCAAGCGTTCCAAGGAAGATCCTCAGTATAAGGAAGATTCCATGGCATGTACTTATAAATTACAGAGTGGCGTGAGAGGATACCGCGCATTGTGGAATCATATCATCAATGTATCTGTAGCAGATTTAAAGAGAAACTATGAGAAGTTAAATGTAGAATTTGACCTGTGGAACGGAGAGTCTACAGTACATGACCTGATTCCGGGCATGGTAGATTACATGAAGAAAGAGGGCTATGCCTATGTCAGTGATGGCGCTCTTGTAGTAGATGTAAAAGAAGAGACAGATACCAAGGAAGTACCTCCCTGCATGATCTTAAAGTCAGATGGTGCATCCCTGTACAATACTACAGATCTTGCAACGATCATGATGCGTATGGAGCAGAACCATCCTGATGAGCTGATCTATCTGACAGATAAGCGTCAGGAGCTGTATTTTGAGCAGGTGTTCCGCTGCGCACGTAAGACGAAGCTGGTAAAACCGGAGACGAAACTGGTTCATATTGGCTTTGGTACAATGAACGGTAAGGATGGCAAGCCATTCAAGACCCGTGATGGCGGTGTTATGCGTCTGGAGACTCTGATTCAGGAGATTAATGACGAAATGCTGCGCAAGATCACAGATAACCGTGAAGTAGATGAGGCAGAAGCAAAAGAGACTGCAAGAATCGTAGCTCTGGCTGCATTAAAATACGGTGACTTGTCCAATCAGGCAAGCAAGGATTATATCTTTGATATGGATAGATTTACTTCCTTTGAAGGAGATACAGGTCCTTATATTCTGTATACAATTGTACGTATCAAGTCCATTCTTGCAAAATACAAAGAATCAGGAGCTGCTATTGATGAGAATGCCTTCCAGACACCTGTAAATGATTCTGAGAAAGCACTGATGATGGAGATTGCCAAGTACAATGCCAGCCTGGAAGCAGCATATGAAGAGCTGGCTCCACATAAGATTTGCGCATATATTTATGATCTTGCCAATGCGTTTAACCGCTTCTATCATGAGACAAAGATTCTGGCAGAAGAGGATGAGACGAAGAAAGCAGGTTATATCAGCCTTCTTGTCCTGACAAGAGATATTCTGGAGACATGCATTGATCTGCTTGGTTTCTCAGCACCGGAGAGAATGTAAATGATAACGATTAAGACGCAGATATATGATGATTTTCATTGTATTGCGGATCAGTGTCCGATGACCTGCTGTCAGGGCTGGTCTATCAAGGTAGATAGGAAAACCTGCGAGAAATGGCAGAGTCATGGGGATACGGCTTATTTAATGGAATATACCATTCCACGTGATGAGGAAGAAGCACCACGGGAAATGGCAACTGATGATGCAGGGACTTGTCTGTTACTGGATAGTCAGGGCTTATGCAAGTTAGTAATCAAACATGGGGATGGGTATCTGTGTGATACCTGTGCCCATTTTCCACGCAAAAGAAATGAAATCACAGAGTTGGATGAGCAGGATAAAGAACAAAATAAAGAACAAAATAAAGAACAGGTACTGATTGCCGAGTATTCCCTGTCCGGGGCATGTCCGGTTGTTATGGATATGCTGGCGGGACTGAAAGGGGGTCTTGGACTTCAGGTAACAGGGGATTGTGAGCAGGGGATTCAGTTTCCCATGGAATACAGAGTCAGGAATCAGCTGATTGCCATGATTCAGGGGGAGAGCATATATCAGAAATTTACGTTTGTTGAGCGTATTATGCTTGGATTCTCCCTGCTGCATGAATGTCTGGACTGCGATACAGAGGAGAATGTGGATGACTGTCTGGAAGTCTACGGAGACCCTGAGAATCTGCGGGAAAAGGCATTATTCTGGGGGAAGATGCAGACTCCAATAGAGGATGTTATGGAGGAATTATGCCAGACCTTCTGGAATGTAACAGAATATTATAAAGAGCTGCCCATGTATCGGGACTATGTGTATGAGCTTGCAGATACAGTAGACAGATGGTATCCAGAGACGGATACGAAGACGGCTGCGAAACTGCGTATGCAGGCATGTGATACCTGGGAAGAACATAAGCAGAGATTTGCATGCTTTGACGGACTGGCACAGAGAGTCATGGCAGCAGAGATATTCTCAGATTGTGTCAGTGATGATCTGGGAGAATTAACGGAGAACTTTCAGGCGATTATACTGGAATATATCATGACACGCATGTCAGTTTTCCTGCTGGGAGAATATGATGAGAAGACAGTAGAGACTTTTTATTCACTCTACATCAGAATCATTGGTCATAATGCAGAGGGCATGGCAGAATATTGGGAAGAGAATTTTGATGATTCGATTCTGGAACAGGAATATCTGTATCTGCTCCTTTCTTAATAAGCAAACCCCGCCATTTGGTATATGGCGGGGTTTGTGCTGTTTAGAGATATTTCTTTAATCCGTTGGAAGTGTCAACGATTTGATTAATAGTGTCTTTTACTTCGTTGGCATAATTTAAGTTGTCGTCGCTCATCTGTTCTACCTGCTCGGCACTGGCAGTTACTTCCTGAGTAGCAGCTGACAGCTGGGAGATATTATCTACAATACGGTTATTGGATTCGGACAGACCGGAGATCTGATGGTCAATAGCACCGATATCCTGAATTAACTTAGCCATATTGGTATTGAGCTGTTCAAAAGAAGCAGCAGCGCTGATAATCTTATCATTCTGGTCGTTGGTTGCATCAATTGAGCTTTCGATGGATTTTACAACGTCATTTGCATTCATGCTTAGTTCAGTAGTGATTCTTGTGATTTCTTCGGTTGACTGTTTGGTCTGTTCTGCCAGCTGTCTGATCTGATCTGCTACAACAGCAAATCCACGTCCAGCTTCACCGGCTCTTGCACTTTCAATAGAAGCATTCAAAGCCAGCAGATTGGTCTGACTGGAGATATTAAGAATCATACCGGCAATATTTTCAACCTCAGCGGTCTTCTCCTGTAATTTTGCCATAGAAGCAGTCACTTCATGATTGGTAGAGGCAATTTGTGCTGACTGTGCTTTCAGACTTTCCATTACCTTGATATTTTCCTGGATGCTTGCATTGGATTCAGTGGCAACACTTACCATTTGTCTTGAGTGTTCACCTGTAGTCTCGATAGCTGTCTGGATACTTCTGGTCATGTTGTTCTGTTCTTCGATATTCTGTGAAGTGGTATGGGAAGCAGTGGCGATATTTTTCATATTGCCTGCTACTGTCTGGGTAACATTTACCAGTTCATCTACAAGAGAACTGCTCTTTGCTGTCTCGCTATGTATTATTTTGGAGATGTCTACAATGCCATCGAACATCGCCTGCTGTTTCTCACTCTGGGCGGCTACGAAACCAAGGGCATCATCACTGAAGAGCTTGGTCAGTGTGCCTATTCTATACACGATGAACAGCAGCAGATAGACACAGATAACACGGCAAAAGGCATCTACATCAGCCTGGAAAATGCCCTTGAAGATTCGGATTGCTACTACAATTGTGTAGAGTATCGTATAAGAAGCACAGGCATTTTTGAACTGCTTGCGGTCATAGTAGGGAATCAACAGTGCAAGAATTGCAATCAGAGCATAATAGAGAAATTCTGCATTGGTCTGCATGCCAAGAAGCAGAAATTCAATTCCCACATCGAAGATAACAACACGCTTTAAGAGACTGCCTCCTTTTTGACGTACGAAAATGATCACATTGCCAATCGCAAAGAGAGCAATCAGAGCCAGATTACTATAAGCTGTGATAGATACAATGCTGTTGGAATTGAGCTTCAACAATAGATAGATGATAAATTGTAACCACAGAATTGTTGTAGCCAGAATATAGATTTTATTCATACTATGGTAACGTTCTGACTGGTCGTTGTAGCGGAAAATTTTGTCTTTTTCCATTTGGGTATCCTCCTTCATGTAATAATGCCTTCCGGGAATTTTCTTGAAATGAATGATTCTCGGAGTGCATAAATAATACAATATACATTATATAACATAAAAAGTCAGAAATCTACAAAAATATACGAGAATAATTGCTATTTATGACGAAATAGATAACAATGAAAGACTGGCAGGGACTTTACAAGAAAAAAAGGAAAGAGTAAAGTAATGCAGGAAGAATACAGGAAATATAATAGAAAGGTATGTTTGGTTATGACAAAGGATATGACAACGGGCAAAATCACGCCCTTATTGATTTCATTTACAATTCCACTGATATTGGGTAATCTGTTTCAGCTTATGTATAATGCCGTGGACAGTATCATTGTTGGTAAATTTGTAGGAGAGGATGCACTGGCGGCAGTGGGAACCAGCAATCCATTGATGACGTTGATTATATTATTTGTAAGTGGATTGTGTATGGGAGCCGGTGTGCTGATCAGTATGCAGTATGGTGCGAAGGACTATGAGAAGCTGGAGCTGCAGCTGAGTTCTACTCTTCTTGGCGGTATCATATTTTCAGTGCTGATATCCATAATCAGTATCTTTGCAGCACCTGCTTTACTTCGCATCATGCAGACGGATGAGAGCATTATGCATATGGCAACGGTATATTTGCGCATTATACTTATGGGATTGATCTTTACCTTTATCTATAATTTCTTTGCCAATGCGCTGAGAGCGATGGGAGATAGTAAGACACCATTGTATTTCTTAATGATCAGTTCGGTATTTAATATTCTAGGAGACTTGTTTTTCGTTGTGGTGTTGCATTGGGGCAGTGAAGGATGCGCATTATCTACGGTCATCAGTGAAGCACTGAGCAGTCTGTTGTGTATTCTTTATATTAAGCAGAAGATTCCGGTGCTGTGCCTGGGCAGGAGATGGTTTCGTTTTGATAAGAAGGCATTTTACCGCACTGTGCAGTATGGCTGGACCAGTGCCATGCAGCAGGCGACAGTGCAGCTTGGTAAGTTGGGTATACAGGCAATCGTCAATACCATGGGCGTTGCGGCGATGGCGGCTTTTGCAGCAGTCAACAGAATTGATGATTTCGCCTACACACCGGAGCAGAATATTGCTCATGCCATGACTTCCCTGCTGGCGCAGAATGAAGGGGCAGGCAGGAAAGAGAGAGTCAGGGAGGGCTTTCGTTGTGGTATGAAGATAGAGATCATATATGGAATTATCGTATGTATCATCTGCTTTGTGTTTGCCAGACCATTGATGCTTTTGTTTGTAAATGATGAAGAGGTCGTAAGGCATGGTGTGCAGTACCTGCATCTGATTGCACTGATGTATCTGTTACCAGCTGCAACGAATGGTATTCAGGGTTACTTTAGAGGAATCGGAGATTTGAAAGTCACACTCTGGAGCAGCTTTATCAATATGGGTGTGCGGGTATTGGCAGCGATTCCCCTTGTATTTGTATGTAAGCTTGGAATGGCAGCCTTGCCTTTTGCATACTTATGTGGGTGGTTTGCCATGCTGATTGCAGAAGTGCCGCTGCTTGTATCCAAACTAAGGGAAAATAAGGCATAAAGAATAAATAAACGTAATTATTCAGAGTTATACAAAATGAAAAAGAAGTATTGGATTCCAATACTTCTTTTTAGTAGCGAGAGGGGGATTCGAACCCTCGACACTGCGGGTATGAACCGCATGCTCTAGCCAACTGAGCTATCTCGCCATTTACGATATGAACACTGAATGAAAATGATGGGGCCTACAGGGCTCGAACCTGTGACCCTCTGCTTGTAAGGCAGATGCTCTCCCAGCTGAGCTAAGACCCCACAATCAGCGTATCAGTTACTGCCGCAACCGACTTATTTAATATACTAATATTTGAGCAAAATGTCAACTGATTTTTAGAAAAATATAGAAAAATAATTTCCAGTGTTAATTTCTTATGGAAACAACCAGCAGTTTTTAAAGCAAATCCAGGCCTGCATATGGCTTTTGCAGTAAGGCAGAAGAACCGGATCTTGGTGCAAAAGAAATATACAGAAAAGCAGATGGTAGAATGTATGAATGCAAAGTCACTATGAAATGTCAAAGAGCATAAGAAACAGCCGATAATTTCCTGCCCGTTTCGACCATGGCAGACAAATTATTCGGCTGTTTTATTGTCTTTTATGGAAGAAATACGCAAAAGCTGCATAAATGCCGTATTTCCTGCGATAAGTAGCAGTTGCACATGCAAGGGGGCATCTTTATAATGGAACTTGCCAAATTGTGGTGTATTTAGACAGGGAATGGGCAAAGGCGGCAAAATGAACAATGCTTTGCACAGGAACTGTTGGAAATTGGAGAGGAATAGAATGGAGCAGCTTAAAGTAGTAACACAACAGGATAATGAAAGAATGTTCCGCATGATAAGTGATTTAATTTCCAAAGACAAAGAATTTCAGATTATGATTACAGTACCTTCCGGCAGACAATACGAACAGAATCAGGTCGGGGAAGAGAAGAGGATAGCGAAGGAATACAATCTGGAGAAGGATGTTACAGACATGATCCATGAGATCGGAGTACCGGCGCATATTAAGGGATATCAGTATCTGAGAGAGGCTATCATGATGTCTGTGGAAGATGTGGAGATGCTTAATTCCATTACCAAGATACTGTATCCATCTATTGCCAAGAAATATCAGACAACGCCAAGCAGAGTAGAGAGAGCCATCAGACATGCCATAGAAGTGGCGTGGAGCAGGGGCAAAATGGAGACCCTGGATGCGCTGTTTGGGTATACCATTAATATAGGAAAAGGCAAACCTACTAATTCAGAATTTATAGCGCTTATTGCTGATAAAATCAGACTTAATATGCGTTGACATAAGAATATGACAAAGTTATGAGTCTATTCTTTACATTATCGGGTCAACTGGTGTATAATTTAGATAAATGTATCGTTCTTTCAAAAGAAAATGAGAAGGAGTTCAACGGGATATGAAGAAAATATTGTTTGTAGCTTCAGAAGGAGTACCATTTATCAAGACCGGAGGTCTTGCCGATGTTGTAGGCTCGTTGCCTAAGTATTTTGACAAGAGATATTTCGATTGCAGGGTCATTCTGCCAAAGTATATGTGCATGAGCGATAAAGTAAAGTCCATGATGAGATACAGGACACATTTTTACATGGATTTCATGGGAATGAATGAATATGTAGGTATCATGGAAACAGAGTATGAAGGCATTACTTATTACTTTATTGATAATGAGAAATTCTTTAACGGCTTCAAGCCTTATGGGGATAATATCGTTGAAGAGATATCCAAATTTGTCTTCTTCTCCAAGGCTGCATTGTCTATCCTTCCGGTCATTGATTTCAGACCGGATGTGATTCACTGTCATGACTGGCAGACAGGTATTCTGCCGGTGTACTTAAAAGAGCGTTTTGCAGGCGGAGAGTTCTACCGTGGAATCAAGTCTGTTATGACGATTCATAACCTGAAGTTCCAAGGAGTGTATGACATTAAAACAGTACAGAATATTACAGGATTGGATAATTCCTATTTCACACCGGACAAGTTGGCGTATTACAAGGACGGTAACCTGTTAAAGGGTGGACTTACCTATGCAGATGCAATTACCACAGTAAGCCAGACTTATGCAGAAGAAATCAAGACTGATTTCTATGGGGAACATCTGAATGGACTGTTAAATGCCAGAAGCAAGGATTTACGTGGTATTGTGAATGGTATTGATTATAATGAGTATAATCCGCAGACAGATCAGTATATTATCCGTAAGTATAATGCTGATAATTTCCGTAAGGAGAAGATCAAGAACAAGCGTGACCTCCAGAAACAGCTGGGACTGGAAGAGAACGATAAGAAGATGATGATCGGTATCGTCTCCAGACTGACAGACCAGAAGGGTATGGATCTTGTGGCATATATAATGGATGAGCTTTGCCAGGATGAGATACAGCTGGTGGTTCTTGGTACAGGTGAAGAGAAGTACGAGAATATGTTCAGACATTTTGACTGGAAATATCACGGCAAGGTATCTGCCAATATTTATTATTCAGAAGAGCTGTCCCACAGAATCTATGCATCCTGTGATGCTTTCCTGATGCCATCTCTGTTCGAGCCATGTGGACTGAGTCAGTTAATGGCACTTCGTTATGGTACGGTTCCTATTGTACGTGAGACTGGTGGTTTGAAAGATACGGTAGAGCCTTATAACGAATATGAGAGTAAGGGCACTGGATTTAGTTTCTCCAATTACAATGCCCATGAGATGCTGAATACCATTCGTTATGCTGAGAAGATATATTATGATAAGAAACGTGAATGGAATAAGATTATTGACAGAGCCATGGCTACAGATTATTCATGGAGCGTGTCAGCATTGAAGTATCAGGAGATGTACGATTGGTTGATCGACAACAATTAAGATTACACAAAGCCACTTCATAAGGAAGTGGCTTTTTTTCGGAGGTAAGATATGGCTTTTGATGGAATTACGATTGCATCCATCGTAAGAGAAATGAAGAATCAGATAGAGGGAGGCAGAATCTATAAGATTGCCCAGCCTGAGAAGGATGAACTGCTTCTTACGATCAAGAACAATGGAGGGCAGGTCAGGGTAATCATGTCTGCAGATGCATCATTGCCTTTGTTGTATCTGACGCAGGAAAATAAGACAAGCCCTATGACAGCACCGAATTTCTGCATGCTGCTGCGTAAGCATCTGCAAAATGCAAGAATCGTAGCAGTGGATCAGCCTATGGGACTGGAGCGTATCGTGAAGCTGCAGCTGGAGCATCTCAATGAACTGGGAGATCTGTGTACGAAATATCTGGTCATTGAGCTTATGGGTAAGCACAGTAATATTATTTTCTATGACGATCAGAATATGATCATAGACAGTATTAAGCATATATCAGGTATGGTCAGCTCTGTTCGTGAGGTATTGCCGGGAAGAGAGTATTTTATTCCCAATACACAGGATAAAGAAGACCCCCTTACAGTTTCCAGAGAGGAAATACACAGAGTACTGACAGCGGTATCCCGACCGGTATTTAAGGCAATCTATGGGAGCTTTACCGGTATTTCACCCTGCATAGCCCATGAAGTCTGCTATCGTGCCGGAGTGGATGCAGATAAGCCATCAGGAGAGCTGACAGAGGCAGAGATGGATGCGGTCTGCAGCATCTTCTTACAGATTATGAAAGATGTGAAAGAGGGAAGCTTTGTCCCTAATGTAGTATACGAGAACAACCAGCCGGCAGAATATGCCGCTGTCAGGCTGACTTCCTATGCAGATGACAAGGTTGTACTGTATGATAGTATGTCTGAACTGATAGAGCATTATTATGCGGAGAAGAATATTGTCACCAGAATACGTCAGCGTTCCGTAGACTTGCGCCGTGTAGTGCAGACTGCCATGGAACGTAATGTGAAGAAATATGATCTACAGGTGAAGCAGCTGGAAGATACGCAGAAGAGAGAAAAATACCGTATCTATGGGGAATTGCTCAATACCTACGGATATGGGGCAGCAGAGGGCGCCAAGTCTTTGGAAGCATTGAATTACTATACTAACGAGATGATTACGATTCCTCTTGATCCTACGCTGACAGCCGGAGAGAATGCGAAGAAGTATTTTGATAAATATCAGAAGCTGAAGCGTACTTATGAGGCACTGACTACTTTAACACAGGAGACGAAAGAAGAGATCGAGCATCTTGCATCCATCAGTACAGCGCTGGATATTGCGCAGAAGGAAGAAGACCTGGTGCAGATTAAGGAAGAGTTGATAGAGAGTGGTTATATCAGAAGAAAAGGCGGTACGAAACGTGTGAAGATAACCAGTAAGCCTTTTCACTATATCAGTAGTGATGGATTTGATATTTACGTAGGAAAGAATAACTATCAGAACGAGGAACTTACATTCAAGTTCGCCACAGGCAATGACTGGTGGTTCCATGCCAAAGGCATGCCCGGCTCTCACGTAATCGTGAAGACCAATGGAGCGGAAATGACAGACAGAGCCTATGAAGAGGCTGGAAGACTTGCTGCGTATTATTCACAGGCAAAAGGTCAGGAGAAGATCGAGATTGACTACACGCAGAAAAAGAATGTAAAGAAACCCAATGGCTCAAAACCAGGCTTTGTTGTATATTATACGAATTATTCCTTAGTAATTGATTCTGACATCAGTGGATTGCAGCTGGTCAAAGAATAAATAAAATGCCTTGCGGATCAGAATAAGACCGCAAGGCATTTTGTTGTTTACTTTCTGTTTTGCTTTTGAATCAGTATCCATAATCCGGCGAAGATAACAAGACTGATTACAGTAATCAGTATACCGGCATTAAATCCCTCAGGATAGTAGGAGAGCGCTATTGTATGTTCACCCTCTGTCAGATAAGTACTGATCATGGTATCTTCAAAGAGATCTATAGCAGCTTCTTTACCATCAACCAGTAGTGTCCATCCTGGTTCATAAGGGATGGACAGAACCAGTTCGCCAGGAGTCGTAACTGTAATATGACCATTCATATGGGTCTCATCATAGGAATCTACAGTCATGGTCTGCTGGCTTAGTTTGTCTGTGAATTTGCCAAGGACATCCTCATCTACACTGTAGACAACCAGATTCAGGTCTTCGCCATTTTCAGAGGTCAGAGTGAGGTAAGAACCGGCTTCATGATAACCCAGATCCAGAATGTATTTCTTTTTGATGGTCTTGAAGGTCTTATCTTCAGAACCGTAACGCAGCTTAATGTTATCAATCTTGGTATTGCTGGTATAAGCATACAGGTGGGCAGAAGTTTCCACGTCAACTGTAGCACGTCCACCATCCTGTTCTACTGTGACAGGAAGAAATACATCTTCCTGAATACCCAGAGTGTTTACCAGATAATTCTGACGTTCAATAGGATTAAGCTGATCTACATAACTGACCGTGTCATCCTCATGCATATTCTCCTCCACATCATCTGCGCTGCTGAACAGCTCCTCCAGGGAATCATCTGACGACTGTGGCTGTAAGCTGTCATAAGCGGCGCCTGTCAGAGCATTATGGTGAGCTGTGATGGTAGCCATATCAGAGGAAGATACCATATCGGAAGAAATCATAAATCCCAAAGGCAGGGAATAATTGTTGCGGTACAGATATAATTTTTCTTCTGTATCAGCCAGGCTAAACAGTGTATCATAGCCTCTGTCTATTGTATACAACATGTAGCGGTTAGCCAGTAATGCGGCTGTTATCGGCGTGGCACCGTCATAACAGTAGTATACACGGCTGCTCTTCATACCGTATTTCTCATAGAAATCCTTTACCAGAGCATTGGAGGTGGAAGAAAAGTAGGAGGCAGATGGAAAACCGATCAACATGGCATCATTCTGTGTCCTTCGTGCGAATTTCTCAAAACGGAAGAAATCACCGTCCTCTTCTTCCATGGTACGCTTAGTCAGTGTCTGATAAGAATCATAGTTGGCCAGATATGTACTTCTTGATACAGTAGAAACACTGGTCAGGTACATGTTGGCACCGGATTCTGCGATAACTAGGGCAAAGGTCAGGATTGCCAGTATCTGAGAGGCATTCTGATGCAGTCTGTATCCGTGGATGAGACCGGCATAACATATCAGGAAGATACCTGTGAACAGGAAACATGCTCCTGTAAAGGAATCATCAGTGATCAGCTTCTCACATAACAGGATAAAAGCCAGTACACCAAGGAAAAGTCCCATGATCTCATTACCTGAATGCTCACGGATGTGCAGAAAAGCTTCAAAACACATGGCAAGCAGCAGGAAGATATACAGGAAGGACTGTCTTGCAGGCAATGAGTCAGGATAGTTCAGACCATGCCAGATGAAATTCAGTACATTGGTTGAATAGCTGATCAGGATAAAAGCCAGCAGAATCAGCTTAGGTGCTTTCTCACGGATAGGAATCTTCTTCTGCATGATATAAAGAGGCAGGAGAAGAAATGCTGCGACACCACAGTAAATATTGGGCCAGTGATCCAGTCCGGTCTCTACTGTTACATTGAAGCAGTGCCTTGCCAGCATATCAATGACAGAGAAGTAGGACTTCACTGTTTTAGGAAAATTAATATCACTGAATTCTGTAAATTTCAGTGCTGCAACTTCTGGCAGCAGCAGGATTGCGGCAATACCACCGGCAAGCAGGGAGTAGACTCCGAATCGGATAATGGCTTTTACATAATAATTCTGAAGACGGGCTGGAATTGGAACTGCCAGCGGTCTTGAGATATCCTGATTGTGCGGGTTCCTGCCTGCAAGTAATACGATAAAGTACAGAACCAGAAAGATACAGATCATAATGGACAGATAATAGTTGGACAGGATGGACAGAGCAAGCATCATGCAATAGAGTCTGCCATCTCCCTGTTCTACGAGCTTTTCCAGAGCCAGAATGATGATCGGCGCCAGCACGATGCAGTCCAGCCACATGACATTCCAGCTGTAGGCGGCCATATAACCGGACAGGGCATAGAATGTGGAAAAGAACAAAATAGCCCAGGTGTCAGTGTGGAAATGCTTCTTTAAATATACAGCAAAGGTCGTGCCACACAGACCTGTCTTGATGACCACCATATAGGTGATGAATTCCATCAGGTGTCCTTCAGGGCAGAAAATGGCCAGCCAGTTCGTAGGGCTTGCCAGATAGTAGACATACAAAGCCAGGAAGTTGGAGCCAATACCGGTATTCCAGGAATAGAAGAGGCTCTCTCCATTTTTCAGTTTATGATAGAATTCCACCAGAAAAGGAAAATACTGATGGTACATATCAATATGCAGGAAAGAACGGTCGCCAAAGGGATAGATTTCACGGATGGCGAAGATTACCAGCATAATGACAGCAGGAATAAGAAAAGCAAATAAATATAACTTGTTGAAAGTAAAACTTTTTTTGGTTTTCATCTTCTTGATCTCCACTTATTTTTGACTGAATATATTATAATACTGTAATATCATATAATCTTGCAAAGTACTTTTCACATCTTTTACGGGAGTACTGATACCCTGGGCATTTTCAGCACGGATTGCAGTCAGGACAGGACATTGTTCTTCAAGCTGTGACAGATAATTTCTGTAATCATAGAGGGGAAGTCCTGCGGCACGCAATACGTGACCGCCCAGATAATTGGCACTTGTCTCTACGTTGCTGGCTGCTTCAATGTCATAGTTTGCCCAGATGATAAAAGGCACTTTATAACGACGGGCTTCTTCCTCTTCTGTAAGTGAATCGCCGGATCTGCCATTGAGCTTCCAGACTGGTGCAGCCACAGAATTGGAGGGCTGGTGGTCGCCGAAGAATACAATGACTGTATCCTCATCTGCCTTGGAGAAATACTCTATCAGGTTACAAAGGGCCTGGTCGGATAATTTGATCAGAGACAGATAATTGGGAAGAATCTTAGAGCTTATGCCTTCTACTGTAATATCAGGATGGAAATTATCATATTCTTCACTGTAGGAAGAATGATTCTGCATGGTGACATTAAAGAGGAAGAAAGGCGTATTGGCGTCTTTCTGCTCATATAATTCGATGATCTTGTCATAACAGGACTGATCGCTGACATATTTACGTATTTTTACCGGATTGACCCAGTCCTTCAGAGAGTAGAAGGTATCAAATCCAAGCAGAGGATATACCTTATCCCGGTCCCAGCCGGAAGCATTATATGGATGCATGGCAATTGTATCATAACCCTTGGATTTCAGATAAGTGGCAATGGAATAATCATTGCTTTTCACATATTGCTGGTAGGCAACACTGCCCTGTGGCAGGAAAGCCATGGTATTACCGGTCAGAAATTCAAACTCTGTATTGGCAGTATTACCACCAAGGACAGACACATTCAGATGCCCTGATATGGTATTGGGAGTGCCTTCCTGCATCAGAGAATGGAGAAAAGGCATATAATCCTCATTCGTTTCAAAATCTCCGAGCACAGACAGATCAGAGAAAGCTTCGTTCATGATAACGATGATATTAGGTGTATGTGTCGCAGATTCTGTATCGTTGGTATCATAGGAAGCAAGAAGTGCAGCGGCGTCCTCTTTGTTATAGCCGTCAGGCTTCTCTACCACGATATATTTTAACTCCATCAGAAAAGCGACAGCAGTACCGTCACGCTTACTCATAACAGTAGGGGTGAACAGCTTGTCATAGAGCTTGAACCGGGCAACTGTGCTGTCCTGATGCAGCATGGCAGTGAAGCCCCACAACAGTGCAAAGGACGCCAGAACACCACCGACTCTGATACGCCAGTCTTTCTTTAATTCCAGGGTGACTTTAGATTCCAGAAGAATCAGAATCACAAATCCGATCAGTACGAAAACAGTTTCTTTGCTGAGTGTGTATTTGAAATTGTTGGCAACACTGGCAGCAGTACCGATAGACAGGATATCCCAGGGCATGATAGGCGCGGAGCGAAACTCCAGTACGTAGTAATTCGCAAGACCGATTATCATGAACAGGATAGTCTGACAGCGAAGAGCGGTCTTGAGCTTTCCGAACAGGAAGAGCAGAAGTGCCATGATCAACTCAAAGAGTACAATATTGAGAAGCTGGATTCTGATCTTCATGGTAGTGAACGGATTATGTGTATACCACTCAAACAGATATAATATGATAATAGGAAAAAGTAACATGGGAATAATATTTCGCAATTTCTTCATAATAGACCTCCATGCTGTTGCATAACAAAAACAGCTATCTTACAATAGCATTTTTGTTCTGTTCTTTCAAGTCAGTTTGGGAAGTTCTTTTTTGATAGTATTGCGATATTCTGTAGGAGTACAATCCATGTATTTCTTGAATATCTTATTGTAATAGCTGGTATTATTGAAGCCGACAGAACCAGCAATCTCAGATATGGAATCCAGCGGCTTGCGGTGCATTCGCTTGGTTGATTCCAGAATACGGTATTTCATAAGGTATTCAAAAGGTGTTACATTTAAGGTACGTTTGAAACAACGGCAGCATTCGCTTTTGCTGACCATGATAGAGCTGGAGATATCTTCCAGCGTTACTGTCTCCATGAAATGTTCCTGTATATAGAGGATAGCCTGTTTCACACGTTGTTCATCCTGAACGGCTGTCTTAGGGACAGGACCGGGAGCGCTTTGGAGAGTGAGCTGATATAGCTGATACCAGATGCGCAGCAGGGCGGATTTGGTCAGAAGCTCGTAGCCATCGTTTTTATCCTGATTAAGAGACAGGATTTCCTGTATACTGGACAGATAAATCGGATAATCAGATTTATCTGGATTGACATACACGTGTTTCAGTGTAGAATTATGGAGCACCGGCGTAATATATTTCTTCTCCAGTTCCAGCTGTCCAAATCCCAGAATAAAAGAGGGATGGACAACGAGAGAATAAAGGGTACATGGCTCTTCGGAGGTTGGTGTGACAAAATGGCGGACATTCTGATTAATGAAAACCAGATCCCCCTGTGAAGCCAGTATGGTTTCTTCTTCGCAGGTAATATAGATCTGACCTGAAACAATATATTCTATTTCGACTTCCTCATGCCAGTGCCAACGTATGAGAAGAGGATCGGTTTCTGAGAAGACAAGACGGGATACCTCTAACGGATAGTCGTCCTGCATCAGACTGCGGCTTCGTTTTGTATAATAATCGGGGTCTTCGAGTGGGTGGTAATCAGACATGGAATGACTCCTTTCTGTAGTTTTCGGTATGATATAGACCTATTGGAATAGTTTAACACATTTGTAAGAAAAAAACATGGAAAAAATAAGCCATATATTGTATAATTCTATGTAATACGGCATGTTGATTATTAGATATCTGATATATAAGGCACAAATCGGGAATATAAAATATGAAAAGCAAATTCACAAAATACCTGGAGAATTTTTTTATAATAGCAGTCAGTCTGCTGTTTCTTGTATTTTTTATATTGCAGGTGACAAGCAGGGATGAGTTCTCACCATGGAACAATAAAGTCGAGATCCTGAAGGAAGATGCCGGTCTGCTTCTGGAGGATGGGACGGTAATTCCCATTGAAGAAAAAGATGGGTATTTCATGTATGCGGATGCCAGACCGGGGGAGACACTCACTGTTGTCATGCAGCTGCCGGAAATAGACAGGCAGAACAGAGTGATTTCCGTATTCAGCACGGAACAGGATGTTGGAATATACATAGATGGAGTAGAGCGTATCTATTATAATGACGAAGAATACAGACTGGCAGGAAGCTACAGTGCCAGCCGTTTCGTAATGGTACCGGTTTATGAAGAAGACAGTGGCCATGAGCTGAGGGTTACGTATAAGACGTCTGTTGCATTGTATGCAGGCTCTATGGCGTGTCCCAAGTATGCCAGGGAACAGGATATGCTGTATTGGATATTCCTGCGGTATGCTGGACAGATAACTTCTGCGGTCATTCTGCTTGCAGTAGGCATTATCTTTATTCTGTTCAGTGTTGTTTTACGGTATAAAAGACGGGACGACAAAGGCATCGGATATCTTGGCATCTTCTCTATCATAATTGCTGTATGGCTTCTGTGTCAGTCCAATATGCGTGTCTTTTACAGCAGTTATTTAAGCGGCGTGAATCTGATGGCTTTTTATATGATCATCATTATTCCAATACCAATTCTGATGTTTTTTAATAATCTGATGAAATACAGATATCAGAAGCATATCAATCTAATGATTGTGATAACGATTCTGAATACCATAATGTGTCTGGCACTGGAATTCATGGGGATAGCGGATACGATCACAACGATTCCAATCGCCCATGTCATAATTACTGTATGCTGTGTTATATGTCTGACCGATTTCTGCCGATATATGAAGAGTGGGGATATTGTTGAGCCATTTGCAATGATTCTTGGCATGGGATGTTTCTTCTCTGTAGTCCTGATAGAAGAGATCAATCTGTTGTTCTTTAACTGGTTCTTTGTAGGTAAATACATAGGTTATGGAACGCTGTTTTTTATGATATGTTTTGGTTATGCAGCCTTCCGGAGCTCTGAGGAGCAGGAAAGAGAGTACCGGGAAGCAGTCAGGGCGAACAAGATCAAGAGTGATTTCCTTGGGAATATGTCTCATGAGATCAGAACGCCGATCAGTACAATCCTTGGCATGAATGAAATGATCCTCAATGAGAGCGATAACAGGGAGATCATTGGATATGCCCAGAATATCCGCAATGCAGGAAATATCCTGCTTGCACTGGTAAATGACGTATTGGATTTTGCTAAGATAGAAGCCGGTAAGATGGAGATAACTCCGGTTCGTTATGAATTAAGGAATATGCTCAATGATCTGATGCAGACAATCGGAACTAGGGCATCCATGAAAGGACTGGCAATAGAGCTTGATGTAGAGAAGACGACGCCCAATATTCTATATGGAGACGAGATACGTATCAGACAGGCAGTTACCAATCTGTTGACCAATGCAGTGAAGTATACGCAAAAAGGCGGTATTACACTGAAAGTAAGATATGTGAATGTCGGCGAAGAAGAGCTGCGTCTTTACATCAGTGTGTCAGATACCGGTATAGGAATCCGCAAGGAGGACCAGAACAGGTTATTCCAGTCTTTTGTAAGGCTGGATGAGAACAGAAACCGCAGCATAGAAGGAACGGGGCTTGGGCTTGCAATTACCAGCCACATAATCCGGTCCATGAACGGTAATATTGAGCTGGAGAGCGAATATGGAAAAGGCACGACCTTTACAATCTCGTTCTTACAGAAAATCGTGGATAATTCACCGGTTGGAGACTTTGAAGACTGGTATCGGTATCAGGTAAGACGCCCCAGACAGTATCTGGAGCAGTATGAGGCAGAGGATGTACAGCTGCTTCTGGTGGATGATAATGTCATGAATCTGGAAGTCATTAAGGGACTTCTTGGCAAGACGGGAGCGGTAATAGATGCAGTGGCTAGTGGCAGGGAATGTCTGGAGCTGGTAAAAAAGAAGAACTACGATCTGATTCTTATGGATCATATGATGCCTGATATGGACGGCATTGAGACTTTTCAGAAGATTCAGGAGTCCAGGCCAAAGGGCGGCTGGCATACGCCTGTTATTGCATTGACGGCCAATGCGGTATCCGGTGCAAGGGAGGAATATCTCCGGTATGGATTTGCAGATTATATTGCAAAACCTGTAGAATACAAGAAATTAATAGAAACCATGAAGAAATTCCTGCCCGATAAGATAAAACTCCGTACAGAGGTTGCCAATACCCAGATACTGTGCGAGGATTATCTGGAAAGAAAGGAAATTCATGTGCAGGAGGCTCTCAAATATACTGCGGGTGATTTTGACCAGTATATACATCTGTTGGAGCTGTTTACGATGGATAAGGACAGGAGTAAGCAACAGGCGCTGACAGAAGCCTATGAGCAGTTCAACTGGAAGAACTACGTTACCTATGTACATGGCGTGAAGAACTGTGCGCGTATGATAGGAGCGGATGATCTTGCAGATATGGCATACGAGCATGAATGCAAGGGCAGGGAGCATGATAAGAAATTCCTGAAACAGAATTTCCATATTTTATTAGACAAATGGAATCATACAGAAGATATCATCCATGAGTATCTGGAGCGGAACTTTAATTCTGAGAATGAAAAGGGCAGCGCAAAACCAGGGCTTTCGGATGAAGAGTGGGGAGAAATAAGAGATAAGATTGCTGCGTATCTGGATGTCTTTAAAAAGAAAGAGGCACTTGGACTGTTAGAGAGTCTTGACAGATATGAATTGGATGCGCGGCAGCAACAGACTGTAGAAGAGGCAGTTAAGGCAGTTAAGAGTTATGATTATGAGAGAGCAATCATGTTGCTTCGGCAATATGAACTGCATTAGGGCTATGAATGAAGGAAGGACAATATAGTATGCAGACAGTAGTAACGCCTGAAGAGCAGAAGAAGGTATTGGAGCTGGAGAAAATGAAGCGCAGTCTGGAATTGCAGCTTCAGGAAATGGCAAGAAAAGTGGAAGAACAGAAACAGCAGATCGCCATGGCAATGCGTGATCCGCTGACTGGTCTGCGCAACAGAGAAGGAGTCGCAGATCAGATCAATACCCTTTTAAAGAAAGAGACCAAAGGAACTTTCTTTATTATGGATATGGATAATTTCAAATGTGTGAATGATACTTACGGACATGTGGAAGGAGACCGGGTATTGGTCCGGTTCTCATCAGCCCTTCGCAAAGTGATTGAATCAGAGGATATCGTGGCAAGACTTGGTGGCGATGAGTTTATTGTATTCAGTCCGGGACTGCATCACAAGAATCTGATAGAGAAAAAGGCAGCACACATTATCAGACGTATTGAGAGAGAACTTGTTACACCGGGGAGACTGATAAAAGTAACAGTCTCTATGGGAATTGCATTGTCTCCAACGGATGGTGCGACATTTGAAGCACTATATACCAATGCAGACAAAGCATTATATTTTGTGAAAAATGATGGGAAGAATGCCTTTCGTTTCTATGGAGAAACGAATGACAGTAAAATAAAAAAATGTACGCCCAAGGCATCCATTGAAGAAATTACATCAAGGTTAAGGGAGAAGAAAATGGAAGGATCATTTGTAGTAGAATATGGCAATTTTGAGAAAATATATCGTTTTCTGGAGCGAAATATTGCAAGAGAGAACAGAGAAGTACAATGTGTGTTGTTCACGATAGATGAGCCTGAGGCTGAAGTATTTGACAGTATCGCATTGCAGAGACAAATGGAGCATCTGGAGTACGCAATTACCTCTTCTCTTAGAAAAGGCGATGTGACAACAAATTACAGTTCCAGTCAGATGCTGGCACTACTTATGGATGTCAACCAGGACAATTCCAAAATTGTGATAGACAGAATATTACAGAAGTATCGGCAGGAAGCCGGAGAAGATGCAATGGAGATTCTCTATGAATCCCAGCCTCTTCTGCCTGAGGAACAGGTCTATTAGAGATAAAGGATAAATATATGTATACAGTATTAGTTGTAGATGATGAACCAGCCAATTTACAGATGGTGGAATATACATTAAGTGATGAATATGATGTCGTTCCGGTCAAAAGCGGGCAGATGGCATTGAAATATCTGGAGAATAACATACCGGATCTGATTCTGCTGGATATTCTTATGCCACAGATGGATGGGTTTGAAGTATATCACAGAATCAGAGAGAAAGAAGCACTAAAGGACATCCCTGTTATCTTTCTGACTGCCGCCAATGATGTTGACACAGAAGAGAACTGCTTTGAGATAGGCGCAGTGGATTTTATCGGTAAGCCTTTTGAACCAAAGATTGTACTGCGGCGTGTCAGACGTACACTGGAACTGATACATAAGAATAGTGAGAAGGGATATGTCCTGAAACAGGATAATGTCCGTGATATAGAGACAGATAAAGAAAAGACACTTGCTGTAACAGTAAATGGAATGGATATCCGAATATTCCAGTCGGAGATTTACTATATAGAAGTGTTTAATAATACCTGTATTATCAGGACTGTGAACCGGGAACTTTCAGTAAGGGAGACGCTTGACCGTATGCAGCAGAGACTGGATGGGCATTTTGTCAGGGCAGGCAGAAGCTATCTGGTCAATGTAAGGTATGTTGCAGAGCTGGCTGATGATATGGTAATCATGCAGAATGGGAAGAGAATTAAGCTTCCAAGACGTAATAAGAAGGAAATCGGTCAGGAGATCTTATTAAAAGCCGGACATTTAAATATATAAACATTTGTTGCCATTTACCACAGAAAAAGACCATTCACCACAAACCTATTGAGATTCTCTTGCTTTTCTGTATACTGTAACTTGTGGATAAGAGGGATAAAGAAAAGAGAGAGAAGAGAGCAAATAGTAAGTGGTTCACGTATTGAACCGAATCCGTGCGACAAAGGATGGTTGTGATGAGGACGATATTAGCCGTAGATGACAGAAAAGAAATATTAGCTGGAATTGAGCAGCTTCTGTCCGGGGAATGTCAGGTCATAGCCGTGAGCAGCAGGGCAATGGCACTGAAATTCCTACAGCAGAGATTACCGCATCTCGTACTGGTGAATACTGAGATGGCGGAAATGGACGGTTTACGACTATACGTTGAAATGAGGGAGAACGAGAAGTGGGAGAAGATACCGGTAGAGAAAATTACATATCCTTTTGATGCAGCTGCATTGAAACAACGTGTGGAGATGTTGTTACTTGAAGGTGCGCAAGAGGATAACGCCTATCTCCCGGTGATCAAAGATGGAAGGGTCACAGAGATACCGGTAGATCAGATTGAGTGTGTTGAAATATATGATCAGGTCGTGATTGTCAGGCTGCAGTATCAGGAATTGCGAACCAGAATGACGGCAGGGCATATAAAGAAATGTTTAGGAGAACGGTTCCTGAATGTAGGAGATGGACTGCTGATCAATAAGAAGCTGATACAGAATGTGTCAGAAGGAATACTGTATATGAAGAGTGGCAGAGAACATGTACTGCCGTTATATGAGAGAAAGAAATTGACAGAACAAGTCAAAAAAATGTTATTGATTGAGAGAGCGGGCGAAGCGTAGGAAAGAACCATGGGAGTGGTTCTTTTTTCGTAGTTGTTTACCATATTTAGTATTCTGTGAAATATTTCATTAAATAATAAATTAAATGTTGTAATAAGGTTCCGGATATGGTAAAACTATAGTAGCAAAAGACAGTATTTTATATGCAGATTATGGGAAAGGGATGGTTATTAAAATGAAGACGGGAAAGAATTACAAGTTCTGGTTTGCAACAGGTTCACAGGATTTATATGGAGATGAATGTCTGCGTAAAGTAGCAGAGCATTCCAGAATTATTGTTGAAGGATTGAATCAGTCAGGCTTACTGCCATATGAGGTAGTGTGGAAGCCTACTTTAATTACCAATGAAGTAATCAGAAAGACATTTAATGATGCGAATGCAGATGCGGAATGTGCCGGCGTGATTACCTGGATGCACACATTCTCACCGGCTAAGTCATGGATTCTGGGATTGCAGGAATATAGAAAGCCATTGATGCATTTTCATACACAGTTCAACGAAGAGATTCCTTATGATACCATTGATATGGATTTCATGAATGAGAATCAGTCTGCACATGGAGACCGTGAATATGGCCATATTGTCAGCAGAATGGGAATCGAGCGTAAGGTCGTAGTTGGATACTGGAAGAACCCGGAAGTGATTAAGAAGATCGCTCAGTGGATGGTAACTGCTGTAGGTGTTATGGAATCTTCCCACATCCGTGTATGCCGTTTCGGTGACAACATGAACAATGTAGCTGTTACAGAAGGCGATAAGGTAGAAGCGCAGATTAAGTTTGGCTGGGAGATCGACCATTATAATGTAAATGATCTGGTTGAGTATGTAGACGCTGTACCGGCAGGTGATATCAGCGCATTGACAGATGAATATTACAGCAAGTATCAGATTCTTACGGAAGGCAGGGATGCAGCAGAATTCAGAAAGTATGTAGAAGTACAGGCTGCGATTGAGATAGGATTGGAGAAATTCCTGACAGAGCATGATTATCATGCAGTCGTGACACACTTTGGTATGCTTGGTGGTCTCAAGCAGCTTCCGGGTCTGGCAATCCAGAGACTTATGGAGAAGGGCTATGGCTTCGGTGCAGAAGGTGACTGGAAGACAGCAGCAATGGTTCGCCTTATGAAGATCATGGCTTCTAATGTAAAGGATGCAAAAGGTACTTCTTTCATGGAAGATTATACATATAACTTCGTACCTAGCAAAGAAGGTATTCTGGAAGCACATATGCTTGAGGTATGCCCAACAATTGCAGATGGTCCTGTTTCCATTAAGGTGTGCCCTCTTTCCATGGGTAACAGAGAAGATCCTGCAAGACTGGTATTTACATCCAAGACTGGTTCGGCAGTAGCTGCTTCTCTTGTAGATCTTGGCAACCGGTTCAGACTGATCATCAATGCAGTAGATTGTAAGAAGACAGAGAAGCCGATGCCTAAGCTTCCTGTTGCAACTGCTTTCTGGACACCACAGCCTGATCTGGCAACAGGTGCAGAAGCATGGATTCTTGCAGGTGGTGCTCATCATACAGCATTTTCTTATGATCTGACCGTTGAACAGATGGTAGACTGGGCAGATGCAATGGGTATTGAAGCCGTTGTTATTGACAAGAATACAGACATCAGAACCCTCAAGAATGAATTGAGATGGAATGCGATTGCTTATAAGTAAGGAATAGTGACGGCGGCGCAGCTTGGAAGCGGAAGTGGGTCGGGAGGCTCAGATATTTCCTTTGAATCCACGCTCCCGCTCCGCTGCTCGATGTAGCGGATGCATAGGGTTGCGAATGCCTGTCGGCACCCGCGACCCAAGCACCGACACTCGCAGAGGGGATTCTCAGGAAACATTCTGAGCCTCCCTGCGTCACGGGGGGAGGCGAGCTGCGCCGCCTGTGGATTTGCGAGGTGTGAGTAATGCGCATGGGAAGGTATGCTGTTGATGGTGGTAGGAAATTTGTACTGCTTGTGAATTGTAATAGAATAGGCTGGCAGGATTAACTGAAGTAGAGGCGTTTGGGCTTTTCTACGTACTCCACTTCATCAAGCTGGGTGAAGGCGTTTATGAAGTCTTCACGGATGGTGACGATGGCGTAGCTGTTAATCAGTGGTTCGACGTGGATAACGGAAGATTCCAGGCGCGTAAGCTGACCGTGGTATTTTACGATAAGTTCCCAGGTTCTTGCTACAGGGTTGTAACCCGTAGCAAGACCTGGGGACTTTTCTTTTTCTTCAGAAGTTGCCTCTAGGGCAAGGTTTAGCAAATTTTCTAATTTCTGACTGGGCATATAAATTACCTCCATAAGAGTTACATGAGTCCTGCGAAACGCTCCCTTATGAAATTAAATTGCCGGGATTCTATATATGCATAAGCAGGCACTCTGCAGCCGCCGGTACTTAGTGCGCGGAAGCCATAAGGCTTTTGCACACTTATGTACCGCTGCGAGATGCAGCGTAGCGAGAGCGGGCCTGTGGTGCATATATAGAATCCCGGCAATTCTCTATTACTTCAGGCGTTTCGCACACTTTCAGCAAGTTTATTTAGGGCGAACAGTCAGTCTCTTGATGAAGCCGTCCTTATCTGTTTCACGGACGGTAGCGATTGCCATGATATGATAACCACCGAAGTTGGCAATGAATTCTGCCTGTTCTTTGTTTACAACTTCAGCTCCTATTATAGAATATTGCCGAAATCCGAATTTGTTACGGAAGAACATGTTAATGGCTTCTTTTCCATAAATATGATATTCTCTCTGATTGGAAGAGTTGGAGCAGTAGTCGCAGAGGATTCCATCTTTGGTGAATAAGTCCGCAAGACCTGCAAAATCTTTATTTTCCATAGCTTCTATATATTTCTCAATTGGTTTCATATGCCAGATCCTCCTTAATATACCTTTTCAGAATTCAATAATGCGTCAGTACCGCCATCAACAAACATGATATTACCATTGATGCCGCTTGCCTTGTGTGATACCAGGAATATCATCACTTCTGCGATTTCCTCCGGGTCCATCAATGTTTCCAGACCGAATTTGGTAGGAATAGGCAGAGCATTCAGTGCCATTTTGGCAGTTGTGCTCATGGTTGCTGTCATGGCAGTATTTACATTACCTGGTGCAATCGCATTGATGCGGACACCATTGGCAGCCCAGGAAGCAGAGACTCTTCTTACCCAGCGGGCAAGTGCATATTTGGTGGATACATAGAGGCTGTTGCCTACGCTCAGACTGGATGAATCCAGTTCATTTACAAGTTCCAGAATTCTCTTCTCATCACCGATATTATTAAGAAGATCAACCAGATCCATTCTGCCGGCACCTTGGGAAATCGTATTGGAGGCAGTAACTACGCAGCTTCCGTGTTTTTGTTCCAGAAGATCATAAGCGCCCTTGGCAATGGCAAGTGTTCCGAAGTAGTTCAGAGATACGATCAGAGACAGATTGCCGCATGCACCGGATACACCGGCATTGCAGATCATACCGTCCAGCCCATCGGGACAGAGTCTGTGCAGTTCATCAATTGCCTTTTGCCTGCCGGCTTCTGATGCCAGATTGACACAGATATCGCCGCCTTTCAGATCAATGTTGATGACGCGATTGCCATCAGCTTCCAGTAATTCCTTTGTTTTGGCGCCGATTCCACTTGATGCGCCTGTAATTGCATATATGCCCATATTTGTAACCTCCTGATTATTGTACTTGCTGTTTCTTATGTATCTCATTATAATGAAAAGTGGTATCTTATAAATAACCAAATTAAAGAAAAATCAGGAGACCAGATTGAAGTGTTGACTTATGATATATCAGAACGTGGTAATCTGACAATATATGAATATTTATATCGTTGTATTAAGGACGATATTATAAAAGGCAGACTCTCCCTTGGTGAGAAGCTTCCGTCCAAAAGGAAGATGGCGCAGCAGCATCAGATCAGCCTGAAAACGGTAGAGAACGCTTATGAACAGCTTTTGATGGAGGGCTATATCAGTGCAAGGGAGAAGAGCGGCTATTATGTGATGGAAGCAGAAGCAGGATATGAACCGCGGCGGCGGACTTCCTATACTGCAATGCAGACAGGAAGCCGGGGAGAAGAAGCTTCCAATATCACGATAGATCTGACTTCCAACAGAGCCGCTATCGAGAAATTTCCGTATGATATATGGGCGAAAGTGATGCGAGGAATATTATCGGAGAAGGAGAATGTATTGCTGGATACGGTGCCTTTTGCCGGGGTATATGAGCTGAGAGTAGAGATTGCAAGGTATCTGTATGAATATCGTGGAATGGATGTGGAACCGGAGCAGATCATCATCGGAGCAGGGACGGAGTATTTGTATGGAAGACTTCTACAATTGCTGGGAAGGAACAGCATCTATGCCATAGAAGACCCGGGGTATCACAGATTTTCCAGAATTTATCATGCCAATGATCTGCAATGGTGTTATGTGGAGATTGATGAGGATGGAATCGTAATAGATTCCCTTAAACAAAGTGGCGCTAATGTGGTGCATGTATCACCGGGACATCATTTTCCAACAGGGATTATCATGCCGGCAGGAAGACGGCAGGAGCTGCTGGCGTGGACGCAGGAAGAACTTGGAAGATACATTATTGAGGATGATTATGACAGCGAATTCCGGTTCAGCAAGAGACCGGTTCCTTCGATTCAAAGTATGGATAAAAACCACAGAGTCATATATTTTAATACCTTTTCCAAGACATTAGCACCCTCCATCCGTATCAGTTATATGGTGCTTCCACCAGCCTTGATGGATCGTTATGTCGGGACAATGAATTTCTATGCCTGTACCGTATCGGCTTTTGAGCAGTATGCACTGACAGAGTTCATGCACCAGGGATATTATGACAGACATATTCACAGGATGAAGAATTTCTACCGCAATAAAAGGGATAAAATACTGGAAGTCCTGAAGGCTTCTCCACTGTATAAACAGGTAGAAATACTGGAAAAAGGCGCAGGGAATCATTTCCTGATGAGGATAAATACCGATTTGAGTGATACGCAGCTTAAATGGGCAGCAGCCGGGAACGGTATACAGATAAGCTGTCTGTCAGAGTATTGTGAGTCAGATAAGGACAAGTATGCTCATATATTAATTGTGAATTATTCAGACCTGGAAGAGAAGGGCTTTCGGACAGCTGTTGAAGTGTTATCCCAGATTATAAGTTAGTTATAACTAACTTTATAGTTGTGTACAGGCTGAAATGATGTTATACTCTGTGTTGTGGATTGAGTCGCATGAGCGGTGAACGCACAGACAGCGATTGCATATATATAATGTAAGAAAGGTAAGGTGATTGGGATGGATATAAATACAGCAGCAGGGCTTTTGATTCCTTTTCTGGGAACGACATTAGGAGCAGCGTGTGTTTTTTTCATGAAGAAAGAGATGAATGATATTGTGCAGAGGGCACTGACCGGGTTTGCAGCGGGAGTCATGGTGGCAGCCAGCATATGGAGCCTGTTGATACCGGCAATAGAGCAGAGTGAAGGTATGGGGAAATTTGCCTTTGTTCCTGCCGTAATCGGGTTCTGGCTGGGAGTATTATTCCTGCTGATGCTGGATCATGTGATTCCTCATCTGCATCGAAACAGCCAGGAGGCAGAAGGACCTAAGAGTAAGCTGCAAAGGACAACTATGCTTGTATTGGCAGTGACTTTGCACAATATTCCTGAGGGAATGGCAGTAGGTGTGGTATTTGCAGGATATCTGACGGGAAATGCACAGATTACGGCAGCAGGAGCCATGGCACTTGCGATAGGTATTGCAATCCAGAATTTCCCGGAAGGAGCCATTATATCCATGCCTCTTAGAAGCGAGGGGATGAATAAGGGCAAAGCTTTTCTTGGTGGGATGCTGTCCGGCATTGTGGAGCCGATAGGTGCAGTCCTTACAATACTTGCAGCCAGTCTTATTGTACCGGCACTTCCTTATTTCCTCAGCTATGCAGCGGGAGCTATGCTCTATGTTGTAGTAGAAGAGCTGATTCCGGAGATGTCAGAAGGAGAACATTCAGATATTGGAACCATATTTTTTGCAGTAGGTTTCTCCGTTATGATGGTATTGGATGTTGCGTTGGGATAAAAAATATGGATAGGTGATTGACAATAGCGTGAATTCTTAACATAATAAGAATGTAAAAAAACAAAGGAGGAGTTCGTCATGAAATTTAAGTTTGGAATTAAAGAAGTAGTTGCAACAGGTATCGGAACCGCCCTGTTCGTGGCATTAACACAGGTACAGATTCCCATGGGTTTTATCCCCAATACCTCTTTACAGCCAAGGGCAGCGTTGCTGGCATTCCTTGCAGCTGTATTTGGTCCTGTAGTGGGCGGTATTGTAGGTTTACTGGGACATGCGTTAGGTGATGCCCTTTTCTATGGCAGCGTATGGTGGAGCTGGGTATTCCCGGATGCAGTATTCGGTCTTCTGATTGGCCTTTTTGCTGCAAAATATGCAATCAAGGATGGCGGTTTTGATAAAAAGGCAATTATTCTTTTCAATGTAGTACAGGTAGTTGCAAATGCACTGGCATGGATACTGATAGCCCCTGTCCTGGATATCCTGATTTATGCAGAACCGGTATCCAAGGCATTTGCACAGGGATTCTGGGCATTCCTTGGTAACATTATCGTTGTTGGTATTCTGGGTTCTTTACTGGCAGCCGGATATTCCAAGATTGGTGCCAAGTCATCCAGCTTAAGTAAAGAGGACTAAAGGTTTTGGGACAGATGGAACCTATTATAGCGTTTAGAAATTTTTCCTTTAAGTATCGTTCCCAGGTAGAACCTACATTAAAGGACATCAATCTGGAGATCTATCCTGGAGAAAAGGTATTGATCGTGGGACCTTCGGGGTCCGGCAAGTCTACACTGGCTCATTGCATGAATGGGCTGGTGCCCTTTTCGTATAAGGGAGATATTACAGGTGATTATCAGATAAAAGGCCAGAACCCCAGGAAACTGGGGATTTTTGGCTTGTCCAAAATGGTTGGAACGGTTCTGCAGGATACAGATGGACAGTTCATCGGACTGACTGTGGCTGAGGATATTGCTTTCGCTCTGGAAAATGACAGAGTAGAGCATCAGGAGATGAAGCAGCGTGTAAAAGAAGCAGCGCAGATGGTGGATGTGAAATCTCTGTTACATCATTCCCCAAGGGAACTGTCCGGCGGTCAGAAACAGCGTGTATCCATGGCAGGGGTCATGATTGATGATGTGGATATTCTGCTTTTTGACGAGCCGCTGGCGAATCTGGACCCGGCTACAGGTAAGAGAGCAATTGATCTGATTGACCGCGTTCAGAAAGATAAGAATGTAACAATTGTTATCATAGAGCATCGTCTGGAAGATGCTCTTTATCGTGATGTGGATCGAATCATTGTAGTGGGCGATGGTCAGATCGTAGCGGATACGACACCGGATGAACTGCTGGCGATGGATGTGCTGGAACAGCAGGGAATCCGTGAACCTCTGTATCTGACAGCATTGAAGCATGCAGGATGTCAGATTACGAAGGAATCCAGACCTCAGCATATTGAAAGCATGAATCTGGAACCGTATCGCAATCAGGTGAATACCTGGTTTCGGAGTGTTCAGCTGCCCCTAAAAGATAAACAGGCAGAAACGATTCTGGAAGTACGGGCTCTGTCTTTTGCCTATACAGAGGGTCAGCCTGTGCTGCAGGATGTTGATTTTAAGATACAGAAGGGCGAGATGCTCAGTATCGTAGGTAAGAATGGTGCGGGTAAATCGACGCTTTCTAATCTGATCTGTGGATTTCTTACTCCGGCAAAAGGCGCTGTACTTCTGCATGGTGAAGATATGAAGGATCTCTCCATTAAAGAACGAGGAGAGAAGATCGGACTTGTGATGCAGAATCCGAACCAGATGATCAGTAAGCCTATGATCTATGATGAAGTTGCACTTGGATTGCAGGTGAGAGGCGTTGCACCGGATGAGGTAAAAGACAGGGGATATGAGACATTAAAGATCTGTGGATTGTATCCTTTCCGTAACTGGCCTGTATCAGCATTGAGCTTTGGACAGAAGAAGAGAGTATCCATTGCTTCCATATTAGTATTGAATCCTGAGATATTGATATTGGACGAGCCTACAGCCGGACAGGATTACCGTCATTATACAGAAATCATGGAATTTCTGAAAAAAATAAATGAAGAACAGGGAATTACCATTATCATGATTACCCATGACATGCATCTGATGCTGGAATATACGGATCGTGCCATTGTAATTGCGGATGGCAGAATGATAGCAGATGATACACCATCTAGAATTCTGACCAATGAACAGATAGCAGATACAGCATATCTCAAGAAGACTTCCCTGTATGAGCTGGCAGTGAAGTGTGGTATCTCAGAACCCTCTGCATTGGTAGAGCGTTTTATTGCAGATGATAGACTCAGACGTGAGAATGGAAAGTAAGAAAGGTATGGAACAATATGTCTAAAGTATTAAGTTATGAAGAAAAAGACACCTGGATACACAGGCTGAGTGGCGTAACGAAGCTGGTATTCTTCCTGTTGTGGTCCATTACCAGTATGCTTTCCTACGATACCCGTGTTCTTCTGGTCATGCTGGTATGCAGTCTGATCATATTTAAAATGTCCAGAACAGAGTGGAGACAGGTTGGTACAGTTTTCAAGTTCATTATGTTTTTCCTGGTAATCAATCTGCTGGCTATCTTTATCTTTTCGCCGGATCAGGGAACGAAGATATATGGTACCCATACAGAGCTTGTCAAGATTGCAGGACCATATGTGATTACTACGGAACAGCTATTTTATGAATTTAATGTTATGGTGAAATATCTGACAGTAATACCGGCAGTATTTATGTTCATTGTAACAACGAATCCCAGTGAATTTGCAGCATCCATGAACCGTGTAGGAATCAGCTACAATATCTGCTATTCGGTGGCACTGGCTCTCAGATATATACCGGATGTGCAGGACGAATACAGGAAGATCAAGCATGCACAGGAGGCAAGAGGAATCGAAATGTCTTCCAAAGCATCCTTGATAGACAGAATCAAGAAATCCTCCACAATTCTGTTCCCGCTTATTTTCTCCAGCATGGACAGAATAGATGTTGTCAGCAATGCCATGGAACTTCGTGGATTTGGAAAACATAAGAAAAGGACATGGTATTCAGCCAGACCACTCAAAAAGAATGATTATATCGTGCTCATTGTTATCGTGATTTTTACAGTGACAGCACTGGTGATTACATTTCAGAATGGAAGCAGATTCTATAATCCGTTTCTATAATAAGTTTAGAAAGATATCTCATGAAAATGAGATATTTTTTTCGCATAAAATCATTGACAATACCTGCCAAAGTGTTATAATACAATCAAACATATGAATAAGTGTTCATATGACACGCTGATAAAAAAGAAAACAATACATAAAATGTAACTATTCAGAGCCATGCAAATTAAGGCAGAATATGCTTGTTTACAAGCATATTTGACTCAATTTATATGGCGAAGTAACCACATGAGCAAAAGAAAAGCTGTGAAACAGCGATTTTGCGAATGGGGTTCTGAATAGTTACAATAAAATAAGAAAGGGAGTTGTAAAATGAAGAAAACATACAAAATTGATGTAGACTGTGCAAACTGTGCAAACAAAATGGAAGAGGCTGCTAAGAAGACAGCCGGTGTAAAGGACGCAACTGTAAACTTCATGGCATTGAAGATGATTGTTGAGTTCAAGGATGGACAGGAACCTAAGGAAGTTATGCAGGAGGTTCTTAAGAACTGTAAGAAAGTCGAAGACGATTGTGAAATCTTTTTATAGGATAGATGACCGCAGCCTTTCGGGCTGCGGTTTATAATCAGTAGATACCGAATAAGAGAAAGGTATGATGAATATGAATAAGAAGCAGAAGAAAGTTCTGATACGTATTATTGCATCACTGGCATTGATCATTCTGTTATCATTGCTTCCGATTAGTGGATATTTTGAATTACTGTATCTGATTCCTTATGGCATTATCGGTTACGATATTCTGATTAAGGCATGTAAAGGAATCAGGAATAAACAGGTTTTTGATGAAAATTTCCTTATGGCAGTGGCTACACTGGGAGCTATTGCACTGGGTGATTATAAAGAAGGCGTTGCGGTTATGCTGTTCTACCAGATTGGAGAGCTGTTCCAGAGCTATGCCGTAGGTAAGAGCCGCAGAAACATCAGTGAACTGATGGACATTCGCCCTGATTATGCCAATATTGAGAAAGATGGCAGGCTGGAGAAGGTCGATCCTGATGAAGTAGAGATTGGTACAGTCATTGTCGTACAGCCGGGTGAGAAGATTCCTATTGATGGTATTGTTGTAGAAGGTCAGACAACACTGAATACCAGCGCATTGACAGGCGAGAGCCTTCCAAGGGATGCGAAGGTGGGCGACGAAGTTATCAGCGGCTGCATCAATATGACCGGTGTACTCAAGATTCAGACAACCAAGGAATTTGGTGAATCTACAGTATCCAAGATTCTTGATCTGGTAGAGAATTCCAGTTCAAAGAAATCACGTTCCGAGAATTTCATATCCAGATTCGCCCATTACTATACTCCGGCAGTATGTTATGGCGCTTTGGCACTGGCAATTCTGCCTCCAATCGTGCGTATGCTGTTCATGGGGCTGGCACCTGAATGGGGAGATTGGATTTACAGAGCCCTGACTTTCCTTGTAATCAGCTGCCCGTGTGCCTTGGTTATCAGTATACCGCTCAGCTTCTTCGCAGGAATCGGCGGAGCCAGCAATGCAGGCGTACTGGTCAAGGGTTCTAACTATCTGGAGACTTTGTCACAGGTTAAATATGTAGTTTTTGACAAGACAGGTACTTTGACAAAAGGTGTTTTTGAAGTGAGTGGTGTGCATCATAATACAATGCCGGAGGATAAGGTATTGGAGTATGCAGCCCTGGCTGAATGCTATTCCAGCCATCCTATCAGCAAGAGCCTGAAGAATGCCTATGGAAAAGAAATCAATCAGGATCGTGTCACCAATGTGGAAGAAATCAGCGGTAACGGTGTAACTGCCATGGTAGATGGCGTATCTGTTGCAGTTGGTAATGCGAAGCTGATGAAGAAGCTGGGCGTTGCATATTCTGACTGCCACAAGGTAGGTACTCTTGTACATGTAGCGGTAGATGGTGCTTATGCAGGGCACATCCTGATTTCAGATGTTGTAAAACCACATTCCAAGGAAGCTATTGCAGAGCTGAAAAAGGCTGGCGTAAAGAAGCTTGTAATGCTGACCGGTGATGCTGACAGAGTAGCACAGCAGGTCGCAGGCTCATTAGGAATTGATAAGGTATACAGCGAATTGCTTCCAGCCCAAAAGGTGGAAAAAGTGGAAGAGCTGTTGACAAGCAAGTCTGAAAAAGATAAACTTGCCTTTGTAGGTGACGGTATTAATGATGCCCCGGTATTGTCAAGAGCCGATATCGGTATTGCAATGGGAGCACTTGGTTCAGATGCGGCGATTGAGGCAGCAGACATAGTCCTGATGGATGATGACCCTCTCAAGATTGTAAAAGCAATCCGTATCTCCAAGAAATGTATGAGAATCGTATATGAGAATATCTATTTTGCCATAGGCATCAAGATATTGTGCCTGATTCTCGGTGCGGTTGGTATTGCCAACATGTGGCTTGCCATCTTCGCAGATGTAGGAGTCATGGTAATTGCGGTACTGAATGCAATCCGCGTATTGTTTGTGAAAAAGCTGTAGCTTAACAGTTATAGAAGTAGAAGAAATGAGGAAAAGACATGGCAGATAAAATGTGCTGCGATTCGACGGAAGTGCATGAGGATTTGCTGAAAATCGTAAATGACACCATGCCGGAAGAGACAGAGCTTTATGACTTGGCAGAACTGTTCAAGGTATTTGGAGATTCTACCAGAATCAGAATATTATTTGTACTATTTGAAGCAGAAGTATGTGTATGTGATCTGGCGCAGGCATTGAACATGACACAGTCGGCAATCTCACATCAGCTTAGAATCCTGAAACAGAACAAGCTGGTGAAGAACCGCAGGGAAGGAAAATCCATATTTTATTCCCTGGCAGACGATCATGTACGTGCAATCATTGCACAGGGCAGAGAACACATAGAAGAATAGACAAAAGAGAGGAGCAGTGTTGCTGTTCCTCTTTTTAACGGCATACGTCTGATAACGCATAAAATAAAACAGTATGGACATCATAAAAAGGGATGCAACATTTTCTATAAATTGTTGCATCTTGCTGTTACGTAACCTATTATTGTAGTAAGACTGTATTTAATTATTGAATACAGGACAGGGAAAGCTGAAGGAGCGGCTGTCTGCATACCTATGCAGATACCCACAAGGAGGAGTATATGAGTACGACACAACCAATCAGAGATAAGGAATCTCTACAGAAATTTAAGAATTTTTATAAGACGCAGAAGCCCAACCCACGCAATTATGCAATTATTGTGCTTGGATTGAACACTGCACTGAGAATCAGCGATATTCTGAACCTGACCAGTGAAATGGTCTATGACCATAACAAGGTTCGTGAACATATCGTTGTAAAAGAACAAAAGACGGGAAAAATCAATCGAATTCTGCTTAACCGCGAAGTCCGTAAAGCCTTGAATCTTTACCGTCATTTTCTAGTAAAATCTGCTGCCTATAAAACAGGAAATCCCTATCTTTTTCCAAGTCCATATGTCAGCCAGCGCCCGCTATCACGCTATCAGGTGTATCGTATGATACGAAACGCTGCTGAATCTGTAGAAATACAGGAAAAGGTCAGCTGCCATTCCCTGCGCAAGACCTTTGGCTACCGCGCATGGAAGCAAGGGGCTGACCCTATTGTAATTATGCTCATCTATAACCATTCTTCCTTTGACATTACCAAACGATATCTGTGTATTGAACAGGATGACAAAGATAAGATATATCGGAGCATCCTGATCTGAGTATGCGCAAAATTGCTGCTGCATGACTCTGAATAGTTATAAAATATTACAATAATAACTTCTGCGGCATTGCATATGGCGCAGTTTTTGTAGTACAATGAAATAAGACAGAATATGTCGTTTTTTGAAAAAATTTGAAATGCACACTAAAGTTTCTGTAAGATGTGACGATATATATAGTGTAAAGCAAAAGGGATGCAACAATTTATAGAAAAAGTTGCATGCACTCCGAATGCAAGGAGGCACGGAAACGATGGCTTTTCAGGGCAGGGATGGTGAATGACCCACAGTCGGCTCTGGCTGGTGCATTTCGAAAGAACAGGGAAAACGATAAGAGAGATTATCGAACAGTCAGGAAGGAGGAGCAGCATTGCTTAGATTATCCGTACAGAAAAATGAATATATCATGGTGGGAAAAGATGTGAAGATCACATTCCTTGGTGGAGTGAAGAATCAGGCACACATTATGATCGATGCCCCTAAGGAAATCAATATCGCCAGAGGACGTGCGATTGAGAAAAGGGAATCCAGAATAAAAAATCTATAAATAGATTTTTTATTCGGCAAATTTGTACTTCATACAAATTCGCAAATAGCGGAATAACAAGGGTAATAACCGGAGGCTGACGCAATGGGAGTGAGCGCGCGCAGACTGTTGAAGGTGAGTCTTCGGATATTATAAATAGGAAGTTTGGATACTCACCAAAGTTCCTGACAACTGAATAAGGGAACAAAGAAAAGGCGGTAAAACGGATTTTTATCGCGACAGCAAATCGAAGTCAGAGGATATTCCTAAGGCTTTGGTTAACACATGGAGGTAAAATTTTATGGTAGTACAACACAATTTAACAGCCATTAACGCTAACAGAATGTTAGGTATCACACAGGGTACATTATCAAGCTCTACAGAGAAGCTTTCTTCCGGTTATAAGATCAACCGTGCAGCAGATGATGCAGCAGGTCTTTCTATCAGTGAAAAGATGAGAAAGCAGATTCGTGGTTTAACAAAGGCTTCTTCCAACGCAGAAGATGGTATCAGCGCAGTTCAGACAGCAGAAGGTGCTTTGCAGGAAGTTACCGATATGTTACAGAGAATGAATGAACTGGCAGTTCAGGCATCCAATGGTACAAACTCTACAACAGACCGTCAGTCTATCCAGGATGAGATTGAACAGCTGACAACAGAAATCGACCGTGTAGCTGAGACTACTAAGTTCAATGAGACATATTTATTAAAGGGCAATGCAGATGGTACATCTTCCAGCCAGTTAGTAAATGCTCATGATGCAGGTCTGGCAGGTAAGCTGGTAGACAATGGAAAAACTGCTAAGTTCACTGTTGATAGCAAATTAAATGAAGGCGATAAGGTTACAATCGCTGGTGCAGAGTATACAATCGGTACAGATGGTGCTGGCAAAAGTGGAACAGATGGTTATAAGAAGTTAGCTGCGGATAATACAGCAGTAAAAGCTGGAGATAGCATTACTGATAAGTCCAAGAGTATAACTTATACAATTGTAGATAAAACAGGAATTAGTGATGTAGATGCAAACGCAGGAGGTGCACTTAAACTTACAAGCGGTAAGAGCGCATTTACTGTAACTCATGAAGATGGAAGCAAAGTAACTTATGATGTAGATGATGCAGGTGGTGCGGGCAAAATCAGTGCAAAAGATGCAGAAGATTTGATTAAACAGGAACTTGCCGCTGGTTCTAAGGTTACTATGACAAAGGATGCAATAGGTAACGGTTGCAATATTGAAGTTGTAAATGCACTTACAACTACAGGTGCAAACCAAGAGATTAGCAGTTATAATACAAGTCTGATCACACAAGCCGGTGTAAAACAGTCTACAGTAGATAATTTAGCGAAGGCAGCAAATTTTACTAATGGTGTAACTGATATGGCAGAGGGAGATTCTGTAACAATTAGCGGAAAGACTACCACGTATCTTAAGAGTGATCCAGCAGCGGCTTCTGATATTTCAGATATCATTTCTAAATTAGATGATGGTGCTAAGGTCTCGATTTCAAGAGATGCTGGTAATGGTACAAAGAATGCTGTTACATATACAGTAGGGAAAACAACAGATGCTGTTAACAATGTATATACAGTAGCAGATCTTGCAGATTTGATTAAGCATGGTGACGATGTGGCAATAGCAACATCAGCAACGGATTATGATGCAATTAATGAAGCAGCAGCAAAGGGTATCACAATTGCAACGGATGGTACAACATTAACTAATCTGTATACAACGGTTGGTAATGTCAAGAGTGAAGATAGTGATGTAATCTCTAAGGCAGATGCTCTTCAGAAGATTGCAGATGAACTTCAGAAAGCTTCTTCTATTGGTACAGATACAGCTGCTACTGTTGTAAATAACAATGACGGTACTTTTGAAATCAACAAGGGCTCTGTAGAAGTAAAGGATAAGTTAAACTTCTCTTTACATGTAGGTGCAGATGCTGATATGACCAATAAGATTACTGTTAATCTTGAATCTATGAGTGCAGCAGGTCTTGGAATTAAGGGTATTAATGTAAACGATGAGACTGGTATGTCTGCTACATACGCTGTTGATTCTATTGAAGATGCAATCAAGAAGGTTTCTTCCCAGAGATCCGCTCTTGGTGCTGTTCAGAACAGATTAGAGCATACTATCAAGAACCTGGATAACGTTGTTGAGAACACAACAGCTGCTGAGAGCCAGATCCGTGATACAGATATGGCTACAGAGATGGTTAAGTATTCTAACTCTAATATCCTTGCACAGGCAGGTCAGTCTATGTTAGCACAGGCTAACCAGTCCAACCAGGGTGTACTTTCTCTGTTAGGTTAATTGCTTAATCAATAATTGGAGTCGGCGGATTTACGGATTAGCCATTCCTACCATAATATGCAAAAGCCGCCAGATTGGCGGCTTTTGTCATGTTAAAAATCAGGGAAATGATTGTCAAATTTTTCTTATGAAGAATAACAGTGGATTATTTATCTTTCCAAAACTTTTGCACATATTGGGAAGCTTGATCTTCCGATAGATTAAATTCTTGCATGAGCATGGTAACTATTTTTGATTCAGCATATCCAATACTTTGAGCAAGCTTTATATAGGATTTGACACCATGAGCAAGTTCCTGTTCACGACCTTCTTCGAGTCCAGCTTCATGTCCTTCCTCATATGCATCCTCATATGCTTCCTGCCGTATCATTTCCTTATACCCGACTTCATCAAATTCCGATAAAATAGATGCCATAACCCTCAACCTCTCTTTCTGAAAGATGTCACGCAGAATGTTATTTTGGATACAATCGTCTATCGCCTTGGAGATTGCCTGCTCATTTGACCAGTGCTTGTTTTTCTTCAGGTAATTGCGTATGGTGTCGATGAACAAAGAGTATTCCTTCAGCTTCCGGCAACGCTCCATGAGTTCCTTATTATGCCCATAGTTGATGTTGAGCATGTGGGCGACCACTTCAATATCAGGCTGCTCAGTGGGCTGTTGGAAGGCATCGGATAACCGCAGTTCCTTTCTGTCCGGCATATTTGCAGTGCCATTGTAGAAGACGATGTATTGTGGAGTCGGGATTTTTAACAGCCTGGTAGAGTATATCTTTTTGCCGAAATACTTAACCTTGTATAAATCGGCAAAGTAGAAGAAGCCTCTAAGCGGCTGGTTGGGATTGAAGGTAGACTGCTGTTCGAACAGATTCTGCCAGTCATCCAGTATAAATGACATGTCATTCTTCAGATGCATGTAGATGACGTCATCTATGGTATTGATCTCCAACTCATCGGGATTCTGGTAATTCTTACCTGTTAATGCATTATATAGTGATAATAGTTCTTTTTTGTCTTCAAAGATGATTTTGAATAACCGGTCTTTGTAAGTTCTGTTGATTGAAACGCTTTCCTGCATAAATTCCTCCGTGGTAATAATATGTCTGCTGAAAGCGCTTTTGATAATAGTATTATAAGATATTTTATGGCTTTTCACAATGCTTTTTGAGATACATAGTGCTTTCAGCAGACGGTAGGTTACGGTGCACAGTAACGATTGCCATTATGCATGAAGCAGCAGGGAGAAGCAAGCCAAATGTAATAACTCGTACTCAAATGTAAAAACTCGTACTGAATCAGGAACAGATATGAGAAAACTCCTGCCATGCTCTATCTAGGAGATTGACAGGAGTTTATATATTATTCGCGGAATGTGATAGAACCTGTGGAAGCATCCATGCTGTCTACGATGGCAAGAGATTCCAGATGATAACCCAGATTACGAATGATGCGTCCCCCATTCTGGAAGCCTTTTTCTATGGCAATGCCGATGCCCTCTACTGTGCCGCCTGCTTCTGTTACGATGGAGATCAGTCCCTGTAATGCACAGCCGTTAGCAAGAAAATCATCAATGATCAGCACGTGATCTTCCGGTCCGAGGAATTTTCTGGATACGATGACTTGATTCTTGCATTTATGTGTAAAAGATTCTACTTCAGCCACATACATATCGCCGTCAATATTGATGCTTTTGGATTTCTTGGCAAAAACAACAGGCACATCAAAATGTCTGGCTGCAATACAGGCAATACCAATACCGGATGCTTCGATTGTCAGGATTTTGTTGATGTTGGCATCTGCAAAACGTCTTTTAAATTCTGCGCCCATTTCATCGAACAGGCGAATATCCATCTGATGATTCAGGAAGCTGTCTACTTTTAAGACGTTGCCTTCCTTTACAATTCCGTCTTTTGCAATTCTTTCTTCTAAAAAGTTCATGACTCTCCTCCGTATAATGAAACCAAATTGACTCTATAACAAGATTATCAAAATAGTGGCAAAGGTGCAATAGGTTGGGTATAATAAATAGATAATTACGAAACGTATAGAGAGAATGGAACGAATTGTGCAGATTTAACAATGCAACACAGGCACGCTTTCGCTACACTGCAGCTCGTAGCAGTACATAAGGCGCTTAAAATACAGCGCCTAAGTACTGACGGCTGCACAGTGCCTGCTTATGCATTTGTTAAAGCTGTACAATTCTGCATACTTAATAGTGCGTTTCGCAAGTATCTATTATAAGAGAGAAGGGTGATTTTGAATGGAGCAGGGGCTGGTTCATATATATTGTGGAGATGGGAAGGGGAAGACAACCTGTGCGGTGGGGCTGATGATCCGGTGTGCGGGACAGGGCGGAAGAGTACTGTGCTTCCAGTTCCTGAAGGGAGATAACTCCGGTGAGAGAAGGATTCTGGAAAAACTGGAAAAAGTGACACTGATGTCATGTTATGACAAGGTGAAGTTTACAAGTAAAATGAATGAAGAGGAAAAGCTGGAAGCGAAAACCTTTTATCAGAACAGATTCCAGCAGATTATTACTATGGTGCAACAAAAAGAGTATGATCTGCTGGTGCTGGATGAGATTATGGCTGCAATCAACGCAGGCTTTCTGGAGGAGAAGGAGGTTGTCCATTTCCTTCAAAATAAGCCTGGGACGCTGGAAGTAGTCATGACAGGCAGGAATCCGGGAGAAGAGCTCTTGAAGCTGGCTGATTATGTGACGGAAATGAAGCTGTGTAAGCATCCCTATGAGAAAGGAATCAGTGCCCGTCGGATGATTGAGTGGTAAACAGTGGAGCAAAGGAATGATGCTTGCGATATACCGCACAGACGTCTTCTAATAAATAGCCTTTTGTCTGTTCTGCAGGACGACCGATGACTACCAGGGTAGTATTGGTCTGTTCTGCGCTTTTTATTTTTTCGGCAAAACCGCCATTTGCCCCAGAATTTTTAGTCAGCACATAAGAAATATGGAATTGATGGATAAGAGCGGTGTTCAATTCTTCTGTAAAAGGTCCCTGCATACAGATCAGATGCTGTCCTTTAAAGCCCATTTCGTAGGAATCAGATACCATCTGCGGATTGGGAAGGATTCTGGCATAGACACGTTCCTCATAGCCTGGAAGTTCACGCAGAAGAGGCAGCTCCTTACTGCCTGTTGTGACCAGAATATTGCCTTTTGTTCCGGCAAGATAGGAGACGGCCTCCTGCATGGTATGGACGAATACAATATTGGAATCCGTATCAATAGGAGTACTATCCGGTCTGATGACCCTTATATAAGGAATGTTCTCGGCAGCAGCGGCGTTTCGGATGTTCTCAGAGACAAGTACAGCGTAGGGATGAGTCGCATCCAGAATACAGTCAAAAGCATTTCTGCTCATGAGATTCTCCATCTCCTGCTCATTGAGTCTGGAAGCCAGTACTGTCAGTGCTTTATGCTCCGGCAGCATCAGTCTGCCATAATCTGTGGCAATGCATACAGTCAGATGCATCTGCAGATGTTCTTCATTTATCATATTCAGCAGAAATTGCGTCAATTCTCTGCCTTCTGTCGTTCCGGCAAATATAAGATAGTTTTCCATAATGATGAATCACGACCTTTCTAAAAGTATAACTGTATGGGCACCATTGCGATAGCAAGAGTTTTACCTGAATCAATGGTTTTATGCAAAGTAAGGGCATCGGCTCCGGAACAGGCAAGGGCGGCTCTCTCACATACATTATCCACACCGGTAACAGTTTTCACATATGCAGATGAGCTGAACTGTCCCCGCACCTGAGATAATGTATGGGCATCATACGTATGAAAAGGAATCTGATATTTGTGTGACAGTTCTATGAGACAGGATTCCTTTTCTTTCAAGTCAATACTGGCAATAGCCAGTAGAGAATCGGGATCAATACATAGCTCCTGTAGTGTACGTTCTACGAAAGATTCCATATCTTCAGGTGAGATGCCCTTGCGGCAGCCAATTCCCAGAACGGTCTGACGAGGAATCAGGTGAAGCGTCTCTATATAGGGATTCTGATTGGTAAAAGGGCTGATGCAGATACCAAGCCTTGGATGCTCATCCGGATTCATAGTCAGTTCATCCGGTAAACTGCCTTGTGGAATGATACCGTTAAGACCTGTTTTTTCACCATCCAGTATAGCAGCAGATATTTTCTTTGCAAGTGTCATATCTGATATTTTCAGGTGATTTTTCGTGGCAAAAACATCTACTGCAAATTTGTGATTCAAGTCTGTTGCAGTAGAAATAATGGGAGTAGCACCAAGCAAGGATGCAGCCTGTATTGCCAGTTCATTGCCGCCGCCTATATGGCCGGAGAGCAGTGAAATGACATAGCGTCCCTGTTCGTCAATCGAGAGGACACAGGGGTCAGTAGTCTTATCCTGAAGGAAGGGTGCAATAGCCCGAACAGCGATACCGCACGCTCCGATATAGATCAGTGCATCCTCGGAAGAGAAAAATGAGCCTGTTAAATCCTTAACGGACTTTTTCATGGCTTGCAGATGAAATTCGGCTGCATATTTTGGCATAGTAAAAGCCTGGCACAGATGTCCGCTCTGTACCAGGTCTTTTGCCAGAGACGCTGCCAGAGCAGCGCCATTATGTGTAAAAGAAAAAATAGTAATTCTCATGATGTCTCTCCAATGATGTTATTTGGTATTCTGTAATTTCGCTGCATTCTCGTTCAGAGAAGAAACGATAGAAGATACGTGATTGACCAGTATGGAATTCTGCTCGCAGGCGTGATATGTTTCGTTTGCATGAGCAGAGACTTCCTCGGTAATGGCTGAGATAGTCTGGATATTCTCAGTAATTTCACGATTGGCACTGAACAGGTCATCTACAATGCCCATAAGCTCCTGTGCCTGTGCCACAACGGTATCTGTGCCTTCCATAATATGATTGAAGTTACCGGATACAGCCTGTGTGCTCTCTCTGTTCTGGTGGTTACTGTCTGCAACGATATTTACCGCAGAACGGACAGATTCCAACTCTGTATTGATATGGTTGATCAGTTCTGTGATGTTGACAGTAGCGCTCTTGGTCTGGCTTGCCAGAGTGGATATCTGACTTGCTACAACAGCAAATCCTCTGCCTGCTTCTCCTGCACGGGCAGCTTCTATGCTTGCGTTAAGAGCCAGCATACCGGTGTTGTTGGCAATACTGGTAATGGTTTCGATGATAGTGTTCATCTGTCCTGCATACTGACTCAGAGCATCCATCTGTGTAATCATCTGCTGGTTTGCTTCCATGGACTTGTCAATCTGGTTGGATAGAATATCAATTCTTTTACGCCCATCTGATACATCCTGTGCAGTTCCTTCCATATTAGATTCAATCTGCTGTGCAGCATCCTTGACGGTATCAATATATTTTTGAATCTGTTCAGTCTTTAGCAGCTGGTTCTGAACAGACTCTGCATTTTCTGTACTGCCTTGTGTTACCTGTTCCATGGAATCGTGCATCTGGTTCATGGAAGAACCCATTTCCAGAACCTGTGTGGATACATCGGATATTTCCTGAGACATCTGTCTGGCTGTCTGTATGATGTTTTCGGAAAGGGCAGCGGATGCTTCTGACTGTTCCTGAATCTGAGACAGTTTTACACGATTGACCTTCTGGACAGCCTTACCTGCCACGATCATGAAGATACCTGTCAGAAGGATACTGGCAATCTGTATTTCCACATCTGCGATCTGAGAGGCTTCATAACCTACTGTAATGGCGCGGTATGCAACGAATCCGATGTTGCCAAGCAACGTAACCAGAAAGATTCCAAGACACATACGCATATCCATATACAGAATGATGACCATAAATAATGGGAACATATAGGTATAGGCAAAGGTGCTGTGTGTTGTGAAAAGGGTGAAGAGATACATAATACTGTAACTGTCGCACATAACGATTGGAATGGATGGATTTTCTTTCTTCCTGCGATACAGAATATATTCAATGATAACAGGAAGAAGACAGAGCAGCACAAAGAACAGATAATAACCTAAGGTTCTGGCTTTTTTGGCAAGCTCTGCTGCATATGCCAGTACCAGAACGGCACTGATACTTGCGTGTCCGATTATCGCGATTTTATTAATGTACGCTTTTTCTGAAAATTGATTCATATAACCCCTGCTTTCTGGAAGTGTCTCCCTTTTTCTTGCTATTATTATACATCTTGTGTGATAGTAAGAAAAGCCTTTTGTAAAAAACAGTTGATTCCTACTGATACACTAGGTATAATATCGAAAGGTATGATGCGTTTTTCTATATATGGAAAGGTTTGGTTTGAAAAATGAAGGATTTGGAAATATCGGTACAGGAAATGGCACAGTTGGACGAGAAGACATATCGTCTTATAGATATGCGGGATGACCTGTCCTATTCCTATGGAAATATACCGGGAAGTATTCATATACCGGGAGAAGAACTTCTGGAGAATCCGGAGCAGCTTGCCCTACAGTATCCTGGGGAAAAGCTGATCATTTATTGCAAGAAGGGCGAGAACAGTAAAGAGCTGGTCTGTTCCCTTCAGGAAAAAGGCATAGATGCTGTCAGCCTGCAGGGCGGTTATCTGGCATGGCTTATGGAGCGCATGAAGGAGCAGCCGGGGAAGGAACAGGAGAGAGAAGCCTATCTGGATATTGAAGAGAGTATCCGTAAGAAGTTCCGCAAAACAATCTGGTGTCGTTTTACGAAAGCGATTCGTGAATACGAGCTGGTCAAGGAAGGGGATAAAGTGGCAGTCTGTATCTCTGGTGGTAAGGACTCCATGCTGATGGCAAAGCTTTTTCAGGAGTTAAAGCGTCATAATAAATTCCCTTTTGAAGTGGTATTTCTGGTGATGGACCCGGGCTACAGCCCTGAGAATCGTCAGATCATAGAGAATAACGCCAAAAAGCTTAATATTCCAGTTACAATCTTTGAATCAGATATTTTTGAATCCGTATTTAACATAGAGAAATCCCCGTGTTACCTGTGTGCAAGAATGCGAAGAGGATATCTGTATCACAAGGCACAGGAGCTTGGCTGTAATAAGATAGCACTGGGACACCATTATGATGATGTGATAGAGACGATACTGATGGGTATGCTCTATGGAGCACAGGTACAGACAATGATGCCTAAGCTGCACAGTACGAATTTTGAAGGTATGGAGCTGATACGTCCTCTGTATCTGGTCAGAGAAGATGATATCAAGAAGTGGAGAGATTATAATGATCTGCATTTTATCCAGTGTGCATGCAAATTCACTGATACCTGTACAACCTGTGGCGGTGAGAATGCATCGAAGCGTGTAGAGGTGAAGAATCTTATCAGACAGCTCAAGGAGACGAATCCGTTTGTAGAGAGCAATATCTTTAAGAGCGTGGAAAATGTGAATCTGAGCACGATTGTAGCATATAAGAAGGATGGCGTGAAACATCACTTCCTGGATGATTATGATGGTATAAAGGAATAATTACGCAAAAGGCAACTGTTTTGTGCAGTTGTTTTTTACGTATACTTCTGCTATAAGAGAAAGTTATAACAAGCCCTAACTTTTATGTATTGGAAGAATTCCTATCGGACTGATAAGATATAACTATTCAGAGCCATGCATTTGTAGACAGAATATGATTGTTTACAAGCATATTTGTTTACAGTTATATGGTCTGAATAGTTATATATGTAAGAAAGGATTGGTTTATATATGGGATGTGGAATCGCAACAAAATGTATCTATGGAGATGGTAAAACTTTTGAAGGAGATAAAACAGGAGCTATCAGCTTTCCGATTTACCAGACAGCAACGTATGCCCACCCTGAGGCAGGCAAAAGCACAGGCTTCGACTACAGCCGTTTGCAGAACCCTACAAGGCAGCAGGTGGAGAATGTGGTGGCTTCTCTGGAAGGCGGCGTAGATGCACTCGCCTTTTCTACAGGAATGGCAGCGATTACTATGTTAATGGAGATATTCAAGCCGGGAGACCACATCATTACAGATGCAGATCTGTATGGCGGCAGTATCAGGCTTTTTGACCATGTAAACGAGAAGAACGGTCTGACTTTCAGCCACATTGACTGTACAAAGGAAGACATTGAGGCTTATATTCAAGAGAATACAAAGGCAATCTACATAGAGACACCGACCAATCCGATGATGAATGTCATAGATATCCGCAAGGTATCTGACATTGCCAAGAAGCATGGGCTTTTACTCATTGTAGACAACACTTTCCTGTCTCCGTATTTCCAGAGACCTTTTGAGCTGGGGGCAGATATCGTAATCCACAGTGGTACGAAGTTCCTCGGTGGACACAATGACACACTGGCAGGCTTTATTGTAACCAATTCTCAGGAGATATCTGATAAGCTCAGATTCCTTATCAAGACAGTAGGTTCAGGACTTGCGCCATTTGACAGCTGGCTGATTCTGCGTGGAATCAAGACACTGCCGATTCGTATGGAAAAGGCACAGGAGAATGCCCAGGCAATCGTGGAATTTCTTTTACAGGAAAAGAAAGTGACTAAGGTATATTATCCTGGTATCGAAGGAACCAAGGCTTATGAGATCTGTAAGAAACAGGCAAGCGGTTTCGGAAGTATGCTGACTTTTGAAGTAGAGAGCAAAGAGCTGGCGCTTCATATTCTGAAGTCAACGAAGCTGATTCCTTTTGCAGAGAGTCTTGGTGGTGTGGAGACTCTGCTGACTTATCCTACAACACAGACTCATGCGGATGTACCGGAAGAGGTCAGAATCCGTAATGGTATTACAGACAGAGTATTGAGATTATCAGTTGGTATTGAGGATAAGGCAGATCTGATTGCAGACCTCAGGCAGGCAATTGACAGCTACAGGTAATTTTATGTTGCGCCTGTTCAGAGTGGTGGATATAATGTAACATATATCCGAAAGGACACATATAATATGACACTACAACAATTGATCTATGCGGTGAAGATCGCCGATACCAAGTCTATGAATAAGGCGGCAACAGAATTGTTTGTCTCCCAGCCTGCTCTTTCCAGTACGATGAGAGATCTGGAAGAAGAATTGCAGATAGAGATTTTTATCCGTACGAACAAAGGAATCGTAATCACTACAGAGGGTGAGGAATTTCTAAGCTATGCCAGACAGATGGTAGAGCTGAATCAGATGATAGAAGACCGCTATATTAATAATATGAAGCGGAAGAACAAATTCAGTGTATCCATGCAGCATTACTCTTTTGCAGTAGAGGCGTTCATGAAGCTTGCAAGGGAATTTGCGCTGGAGGATTTCGAGCTGGCGGTGCATGAGACCAAAACCAGTGAAGTAATTGAAAATGTACATAATTATCGAAGCGAGCTGGGCATACTTTATCTGAATGACTTTAACAGAAAGGCGATGCAGAAGATATTTGCAGAGAATGACCTGGAGTTCACAGAACTGTTTCAGTGTGATGTGTACGTATACCTCAGCAATCATCATCCGCTGGCGGACAAAGATAAGATTACTTTTGAAGAGTTGGGAGATTATCCATGCCTGTCTTTTGAACAGGGAGATAAGAATTCCTTTTATTTTGCAGAAGAAGTGTTCAGTACGCTGCAGTACAAGCAGATGATCAAGGCAGATGACCGTGCGACCATGCTCAACCTTATGGTCGGTATGAATGGGTACACACTCTGTTCCGGTATTATATGTGAAGAGCTGAATGGGGACGGTTATTCGGCAATTCCACTGGAGACAGATGAGAAGATGACCATAGGCTATATCAAGCGGAAAGGCATGCATATCAGCCACATTGGAAAAAGTTATATCGAAATATTACGAGGATATGCTTGACAGACAAAAGAAAAAGTATTATTATCCTATTAATCCTAGTTAATATATAGGAAAAGGAGGAAAGTTATGAAAAAAGGAATTTTAAGAAAAGTATTAGCAAGTGCATTAACAGTAGCAGCAGTAACAGGTCTGGTAACAGGCTGCGGAAGCACAGGAACAGACAGTGTAGCTTCAAATGACAATAAAACAGTATATCGTACTCTGGATGAGATCAAGAGTTCAGGTACAATTAACATCGGTGTTTTCTCTGACAAGAATCCGTTCGGTTATGTAGATGAGAATGGTGAATATCAGGGATATGATGTATATTTTGCAAACAGACTTGGTGAAGATCTGGGTGTAAAGGTCAACTTCGTATCAACAGAGGCAGCCAGCAGAATCGAGTATCTGCAGACTGGTAAAGTAGACCTGATCCTGGCTAACTTTACAGTAACCAAGGAAAGAGCAGAAGAAGTAGACTTCGCACTTCCTTATATGAATGTAGCACTTGGTGTTATTTCACCGGAATCAGCACCTGTTACAGATATTGATAACTGGAACGCAGATGATGAAATGATCGTTATCTCAGGTACAACAGCAGAAACATATCTGACAGAGAATTATCCTGATATCAAACTTCAGAAATATGATACTTATGCAAATGCCAAGAATGCATTAGAGAACGGCAATGCAGCTGCATGGGCAAATGACAATACAGAGGTTATTGCATTTTCACTCCAGAATCCGGGCTATACAGTAGGCATCCCGACACTGGGCAGCCAGGATACGATCGCTCCGGCAGTATCCAAGGGCAACACAACATTACTTGACTGGATCAACGAAGAGATCAAGACATTAGGTGACGAGAATTTCTTCCACGCAGATTATGAAGCTACATTAGTAGATACTTATGGTCTGGATTATGAAGACAGTCTTGTAGTTGAGGGTGGCGTAACAAGCCAGAACTAATACAAATACCCGATTAAGGTGGTAGGCGAAATTGAGTATAGAATTTATTCAGGAATATTTACCACTGTATCAAAAAGCAATGGTTCTAACTTTGAAAATCGGCTGGAGTGGCATAGTACTTGCCATTCTGGCCGGTTTCGTGTGTGCAATGATACAGTATTATAAGGTTCCGATTTTAAGACAAATTGTAGCAGTTTATATTGAATTATCCAGAAATACACCTCTTCTGATACAGCTTTTCTTCTTATATTATGGATTGCCCAAGATTGGTATTGCGACCAATGCAGAGGTCTGTGGTGTAGCAGGTATGGTCTTTTTGGGAGGCAGCTATATGGCAGAGACTTTCCGTAGTGGACTGGAAGCAATTGATAAAGTACAGACAGAGAGTGCGTATAGTCTTGGAATGACCAAAAAGCAGACGCTTGCATATATTATTTTACCGCAGGCAATGTCTGTCAGTGTACCGGCTTTTACAGCAAATGTCATCTTCCTTCTGAAAGAGACCAGTGTGTTCTCTGCAATCAGTCTGATGGATTTGATGTTCACAGCCAAAGATTTAATAGGATTATATTATAAGACGACAGAGAGTCTTGTGCTTCTGGTAGTCTTTTATCTGATTATCCTGCTCCCGGTATCTATTCTGGGAAGCATACTGGAGAGGAGGATGCGTCATGCCGGATTTGGGGCTTGAGGTTCTATTTAAAGGAAGAAATTTCGCCAGACTTCTTGAAGGACTCTGGGTTGCAGGCAGAATCAGTCTGATCTCTATCGTAATCAGTCTTCCTTTGGGCATTCTTCTGGGTGTTATTATGACCTGGAAGAACCCTGTAACAAAGTTTATTACCAGAATTTATCTGGAGATTATCAGAATTATGCCGCAGATGGTTCTGCTGTTCATTGTATTCTTTGGAACAACAAGAATCTGGGGATGGAATCTCTCAGGGGAAATTTCTTCTATTATTGTATTTGCAGCATGGGGTACTGCGGAAATGGGCGATCTGGTGCGAAGTGCGCTGATCAGTATTCCCAGGCATCAGTACGAGAGTGCACAGGCACTGGGCTTTAACTGGGTGCAGACCTATGTATATTTTATTATTCCACAGACAGTACGCAGACTTCTGCCTCTGTCCATTAATCTGATCACACGTATGATCAAGACTACCAGTCTTGTACTGATGATCGGTGTAGTAGAAATGATGAAAGTAGCACAGCAGATCATTGAGGCAAACAGAATGACCAGTCCTAATGCGGCCTTTGGTCTGTATCTTGTGACATTCCTGTTGTATTTTATCGTGTGCTGGCCCATCAGTATGTTAGCCAGATACTTGGAGAAGAAATGGAATTCATAGAAAAGGAGTCAATGATGGAAGAAGCATTGTTAAAAATTGAGCATCTGAAGAAAGAATATGACGGACAGACGATTCTGAAAGATGTCAGTGTAGAAGTGAAAAAAGGCGAAGTTATCGTTATCGTAGGTCCGAGTGGATGCGGTAAGAGTACTTTCCTTCGTTGTATCAATGGCTTAGAGCCTATCCAGGGGGGAACGATCTCGCTGGATGGAGAGGCGATTGACCGTAACAGCAAGAGTATTACAAAGATTCGCCAGAAGATTGGTATGGTATTCCAAAGCTATGATCTGTTTCCACATATGACTGTTCTGGATAATATTGTAATCGCACCTGTCAAAGTGCAGAAGCGTAAGAGAGAAGAAGTTGTGGAAGAGGCGCGTAAGCTTCTGGAACGTGTAGGTCTTGCAGACAAGGCAGACAGTTACCCAAGGCAGCTTTCCGGAGGACAGAAGCAACGTGTTGCAATTATCCGTGCACTTTGCATGCATCCTGAGATCATGCTTTTTGATGAAGTAACAGCGGCACTTGACCCGGAGATGGTACGTGAGGTTCTTGATGTTATGCTTGACCTTGCCAAGCAGGGCAGTACGATGATTATCGTTACGCATGAGATGCAGTTTGCCAAGGCAGTCAGCAACAGAGTGATCTTCATGGATAACGGTGAGATCGTAGAAGAGGGCGTACCTAAGGAATTCTTTGAAAATCCAAAGACAGAAAGAGCGCAGAAATTCCTGAATATTTTCAATTTTGAGTAGATTGTGCTAGTTTATAGGAGAATATAATGAAAATAATAGCTATTGGAGCTGTGACAGCAGGTGGAAAAACAACAGTCGTAAATGCAATCAAAGATAGGCTTCCAAGAACAGCATCACTTCACTTTGATGACTACTCATTTGAAGGAGAAGTCGAAGACTTTTCAAAATGGATATCAGAAGGTGCAGATGTTCATGTATGGGACTTATCCCCGTTAAAAACTGATATTGATAAAATTATCCGCAGTGGTGAATATGACTGTTTACTGTTGGACTATCCATTTGCATACCAACATCAGATGATAAAACCTTATTTGGATTGTTGCATATTTATTGACACACCATTAGATATAGCAATGGCTCGAAGAGTTCTTAGAGATATGAAAGAGGCTACGTCAGATGAAATTCGCAATGAAATGGATACATATTTAAAATGTGCAAGAGTAGCCTATATTCAGATGGTGGAAAATCATTTGTCAACTTGCGATTATGTGATTGATGGTGCTAAAGAACTTGAGAGCATTATCAATGAAATTATTGAAATAATATCAAGAATCTAATTTCAGTTTAATGAACAGATTCTAGGGACGACGGTTTAGCTCGCCTTTTAAAGTATGTGGCAGAGAAGCTTGGATGTTTCGTGCGAAGACACGTTTCCACTCCGCTGCTCGATGTAACGGACGCATAAGCCATCCATTTAATATAAAAACTTTCCATATACAGGTGTTCTAATAAACTGTATTTTTAATTAGTGTTTGATGAGGTAAATATTGGTATGAGAATAATTCAAATAGAAAATGATGAAGAAAAAAAACATATTACCAGAAACATACTTGAAGCATTACCTGATTGGTTTGGAATTTCCGAAGCGAGAGAAGAATATATACATGATAGTATGAAAAATGTTTTCTTTTGTGCTTTAGAAAATGAAAAAAAGGTAGGTTTTCTGTATCTTAAACCAACAGGGAAAGATACGGTTGAAATTGCAGTTATGGGCGTGCTAAAAGAATATCATCGTAAAGGAATAGGAAAAGCTTTGTTTGAGTCTGCAAAGAAAAAAGTAAAGGAAAACGGCTATTCATTTATTCAGGTAAAAACCGTTCAAATGGGAAAATATGAAGATTATGATAATACAAATCGATTTTATATTTCTCTTGGCTTTAAAGAGTTAGAAGTATTTCCTACGTTATGGGATGAATGGAATCCTTGCCAAATTTATGTGATGGCGGTATGACAACTTTCCATTTAATGAAAAATATAGTTGACATAGACCTGCACTTTGGATATGATTTGAATAGTGACACAGGCAAGGAACGAACGGCAAAGTAGTCAAGAAACGAACGGCATCTTGATTACTTTGCCGTTCGTTTGTATGTAGGAATCACATACTTGTGAAGGCATGATTATGGACACAGAATGATACTGATTTAACAAATCATAGGTGTTGCATTGTAAAATCAGTATCATTCGTCCCATTCTATAAATACATTGTGGGAGATAAGAGATGGAAACGAAAGCATCAGAGAACATCATTGAACTTAAAGGAATCAGGAAAATTTATGAAGATAATTTCGAAGCAGTGAAGGATTTTAATCTTCAGGTGAAGAAGGGAGAATTTGTTACATTTTTGGGACCATCAGGCTGCGGCAAGACAACTACGTTGCGTATGATTGCAGGCTTTGATATCCCGACATATGGACAGATTCTGTTAAATGGCAAGGATATCAGCCAGCTTCCACCAAATAAGAGACCAATCAATACCGTGTTCCAGCGTTATGCCCTTTTCCCACATCTGAATATATATGACAATATTGCGTTTGGCTTGAAGTTAAAGACCAAGACGGTAACTTATCAGAATGCGGCAGGGGAGACACTGACCAGACAGGAGAAGCTTTCCCGTGGAGAAATCAGGGATAAGGTGCGTCATGCGCTGGAGATTGTAGACCTGGAAGGCTTTGAAAAAAGAAGTATTACAACATTGTCGGGTGGGCAACAGCAGCGTATTGCGATTGCAAGGGCGATTGTAAATGAGCCTGAAATACTGCTTCTGGACGAACCATTAGGAGCACTGGATCTGAAGATGCGTAAGGAAATGCAGCTGGAATTGAAGGCAATGCATAAGGAACTGGGCATTACTTTTATCTATGTTACCCATGACCAGGAGGAGGCGCTTACCATGTCTGATAAGGTGGTAGTCATGTCAGACGGCATGATCCAGCAGATTGGTACGCCGGAAGAGATATATAATGAACCGAATACTGTATTCGTAGCGGATTTCATTGGCGAGAGCAATATTTACGATGGCAGGATGTCAGGTCATAAGATGGTACATTTCTGTGGCGCTGATTTTGTCTGTCTGGATGATATGCCTGTAGGAGCCAAGGTAGATGTTGTAGTGCGTCCAGAGGATATCATTATGACCGCACCGGAGCAGGGAACGATTACAGGTGTAGTCAACTCCGTTATTTTCAAAGGTATGCATTATGAGATTATTGTGCAGTCCGGGGATAATGAAGTTGTGATTCAGAGTACCAAGAGTGCGAAAGTAGGAGATACAATAGGTATGTGTCTGGAGCCGGACGGTATTCATGTAATTCTGGCGGAGACCAATCATAACGTATTTGATGGCGAACTTACCAGAAATTACACAGTGCGTTTTGCAGATGGCGAGTATGAATGTGACGTGACGAAATTATATGCAGGTTCTGCAATCAATGCAGATGGTATTCTGGTAGATGCTGATGGCAATGAGATCTACACAGATGGAGTCAAGGTGCGTGTCAAGATTCCTGTGGATGCGGTTTCCATGAGTGATGATACAGAGGGCGAGGGAATCTGTGGACATATTGTTTCTCTTATTTATAAAGGCGACCATTATCACTATATTGTCAGAACCAGAACGGAAGAGGATATCCACCTTCATGATGAATATCTGTGGAACGAGAATGACTATGTCAGAGTATTGATTCTAAAGGAGAGCATAGAACTTTCCTTTGAGCAGGATAACTAGAAGGAGCATGGATTAAGATGAATTTGCGTTTTCAGAGGAAGCAGCTTAGCATTCCTTATGTGATATTTTTGCTTTGCTTTGTAATTGCTCCTGTATTGGTGGTTTTTTACTATGCATTTACCAATGGAGAGGGCAGATTTACAGCAGCTAATTTTATTGGATTCTTTACCAATCAGAATACCATCGGTACACTTTGCTATAGTCTGGTCGTGGCGCTGACTGTAACGATATGTTGTACACTGGTGGCTTATCCTACAGCGTATATTCTGGCTCGAAGCCATTTTAAGAAAAAGGCAGTTCTTCTGGTGCTTTTCGTAGCGCCTATGTGGATTAATTTTACACTGCGTGTTGTGGCTTTAAAAGAAGTTCTTACCATGATAGAGGGAAATCTTGCATATCATCCATTTCTCAATACAGTACTTGGTATGACCTATGACTTTCTTCCCTTTATGATATTGCCTTTGTATACAACATTGAGCAAGCTGGATAAATCTTATCTGGAAGCAGCAACGGATCTGGGAGCCAGCCCGGTTATTACTTTTATGAAAGTTACATTTCCATTGAGTATGCCGGGATTGATCAGTGGAATCACGATGGTATTTTTACCATCTATGACAAACTACGTTATATTGGACATGCTCTATAACAGTACTTATATTATGGGTAGTCTGATTGGAAGCTATTTCAGCGCTTACGACTGGCATAGTGGTTCCATGATCTCTATTGTGCTGCTGGCAATTATTTTCCTGATTACGTGGGCAACCAATGGATTTAATGAAGAAGAGACAAGCAGGGGGGGAGTATTATGATCAAGAGAATCTTACACTCTTCATGGCTGGCACTGGTTCTGTTATTTATATATCTGCCTGTGCTGATGCTGGCAGTTTACAGCTTTACCGATACGGCAACAATTGGTACAAAGGGCAATTTTTCCCTGCAAAATTACGTGACACTATTCACCACACCAGAACTAAGAGGCATGATTGGTGGCACATTCCTGCTGGCTTTCGGATCTGCCCTGGTGGCAACAATTCTTGGAACTATAGGCGCAATTGGTGCTTTTTATTGTAAAAAAGGTCCTAAACAGCTGATTCAGTTCGTAAACCAGATCCCGGTTATCAATGCAGATGTTGTGACTGGTTTCTCATTATGCGTTCTGATGATCGTTGTACTGGGGATGGATAAGGAGACGCTGTTTCCGCTGATAGCGGGTCATGTGGTACTGGAAGCGCCTTTTGTCTATCTGTCTGTGCTGCCAAAGCTGAAACAGATGGATAACAGCATCTATGAGGCAGCAAGAGACCTGGGTGCTAATGCAAGAGCAGCTTTGTTCAAGGTAGTAATTCCACAGCTTGTTCCGGGTATCGTATCCGGCTTCATGCTGTCAGTTACATTGTCTCTGGATGATTATTTCATTACAACTTATACAAAACCTGCGACTTTTGATACAATCAGTACATATGTAGTAAATGCCACGAAGGGTTCTCATACTGAGATCAAGACTGCTCTTTGGGCATTGTCTACAGTCATCTTCGCTATGATATTAACGGTGGTGCTGGCTGGAAACAGGATTACCCATAGAAAGGCTGGTGCTGATAATGAGAAATAAAGGTATGGCAGCAGCGATTATGGGACTGGGAATCATGACCATATGCAGTGCTGTTCCTATGAAGGTGTCTGCTGCAAATGATACGATTACCCTGCGTGTGTGCAACTGGGAAGAATATATTGATGAAGGCGGCTGGGATGAGGACGAGAGAATTGAACTGCCCAGCGGAGATATATTTGGAGATAGGTCGCTGGTAGAAGAGTTTGAAGACTGGTACTATGAGAATTATGGAGTGCGTGTAAAAGTAGAGTATTCTACTTTTGGTACGAATGAAGAGCTATACAGCCAGTTGAACCTTGGTAATGTGTTTGATCTGGTCTGCCCCTCAGATTATATGATCATGAAGCTTATGACAGAGAACAGGCTGGAGCCTTTATCAGATGTTTTTTTTGATGAGACAAATGACAATAATTATTATAGGAAAGGGCTTTCTCCTTATATTAAGCAGGTCTTTGATGAGCATGAGATTAACGGAGAACCTTGGTCAGATTATGCGGCCGGCTATATGTGGGGCGTCACGGGAATGATATACAATCCGGACGAAGTAACACAGGAAGAAGCATCTACCTGGTCAATCCTGACCAATGAGAAGTTCCATAGACAGGTCACAATCAAGGATAATGTAAGGGACGCTTATTTCCCGGCGCTGGCAATCCTGAATACAGACACCTTAATGAATGAGGATTTCCGCTTGGAAGCTGACTATCAACAGAAGCTGTCAGATATCATGAATGATACGGGAAAAGCTACGATAGATGATGCAGAAGCGAAGCTGAAGGAAATCCGTAGAAATGTATATTCCTTTGAGACAGACAGTGGAAAGGCAGATATGATTACGGGTAAAGTCCTTGCCAGTCTGCAATGGTCCGGTGATGCAGTCTATGCAATGGATCAGGCCGAGGAGGATGATTTTATCCTGAACTGGGCAGTACCTGAAGAGTGTACGAACCTGTGGTTCGATGGATGGGTCATGTTAAAGAGTGGAATTGGCAATGATATGGCAAAGAAACACGCAGCAGAGGCATTTATCAATTACCTGTCCAAGCCGGAAAGTGCAGTACGCAATATGTACTATATTGGTTATACATCTGCCATAGCCGGTGGTGACAGCAATCTTGTCTTTGAATATCTGGAAAACAATTATGGCGCAGATGAGGATGAAGAAGATGTGATAGAGTATCCGCTTGGATATTTTTTCTCCGGGGATGCAGAGGATGAGAGATATGTCATCACAGCACCAGAGGAGCAGACACACAGACAGCTCGCAGCGCAGTACCCGAGTCAGGATGTGATTGCACGTAGTGCCGTCATGCTGTACTTTGATGAGGAGGGCAATGCCAACATCAATCAGATGTGGATCAATGTACGCTGTTTCAATCTCAGTATGATTAGTCCCATACAGTGGCTCTGCATAGCAACGGGTGTAATACTTATTCTCGTTATCATCCTTCTTATAAAATATGGAGACGAATGGTTTCAACCAAAAGCCCCCAGAGGGTATCATAGAGTCAACTAACAGGAAAGGGAGTACGAGTCACAGATTCGTACTCCCTTTCCTGGGACGATATGGACGCACCATCTCTGCCGGTTGTTTCTGTGAACACGTCAAGGCTGTAAGGACTTCTAAGCATCTACATAAGAAATGCTTTTATTACAAGTCCTGCGCCTGAAACTCGCCTGCGGCTCAGACAACGGCTCGGACTTGCCTGCATTTCTTCTTTGATGCCAAGAAGTACTAACAGCCATTCCTAAGGTTCACAGGCAACAACCGGCAGAGATGGTGCTGCCTAAAGCAAGCCATACTCAGGAAAACTTTCAACAATCTAGCCGCAGTTCATGGCAGTTCGACGAACGCAGCTTAGGGAGTGATGTTTAGAGTTTCTTAGAACAAAGAACAAATGCTTGCAAACCGGGCGCAACTGTCTGAGCCAGAATGGCGAGTTTTGCGTCCGGCTTGCACGCTATGCATTTGAGATGCAGTTCTTAGAAAATCTTACATCACGTACGTGGCAAGTGAGTCGAACTGCCATGAACTGCGGCGAAGCTTATGGAAAAAGATTGAATTAGGAAGGGATTTGTGAGATGCTATAGGGGGCAGGTGGAAGTTATGTGTGAGAGAAGAATTGTAATTGGGGGACGTGGGTGTCAGGTATATGGGGATGAGACAGCGAAGAACGTGATCTTCTGGTTTACAGGAGAACATGAGAAAGATACGATAGAAGAAGTGTATCAGCAGTTAAAGGAAACGACCCAGGTGTCATTTTGGCTGATTGCATGTGAAATAGAAGACTGGAATGCACAGCTTTCACCATGGAGTGCGCCGGCTGTATATGGAAAAGAAGGCTTTGCAGGAGAGGGAGCAGAGACCTTGGAATGGCTGGAGAAGGAATGTCTTCCGGGTCTTGAAAACATATATCAGATGAAGCTGGAAGAGAAAAGACTATTGATAGGCGGATATTCATTGTCTGGATTATTTGCAATGTGGGCTTTTTACGAACTGGGGATATTTACAGGAGCAGCGGCATGTTCTGCTTCCTTCTGGTTCCCAGGTTGGATGGAGTATACGAAACAGCATATGGTACGCAAGAAGAGCAGAATCTACTTGAGCCTTGGAATCAAGGAAGAGAAGACCAGAAATCCCGTTATGGCAACAGTAGGGGAGGCTGCCAGAGGCATGTATCAGCAGCTGTCTGAAGATATGAACGTTGAGAAAGTGACTCTCGAATGGAATCTCGGTAATCATTTTACACAGCCTGCCGAGCGGACAATGAAGGGATTTGCATGGCTGTTATCATAAACTGCTTGATATGTAGTATTGAATACTATATAATATGGGTTAGGGAAATTGCGTGATTTTCCTAACCCATATTTGGAAAGGCATGGTTATAACGATGCATATTGACACAAATGATTTATTACAAAGTATATTAGCAAGTTTTGACAGAATTGATTATGTGAAGTCACAGGATATACCCAATATTGACCTGTATATGGATCAGGTAACTACATTCATGGATAAGAACCTGAGAAAATCTTCCAGATATCCTGAGAACGATAAAGTCATGACTAAGACCATGATCAATAATTATGCAAAGAATGATCTGTTACCACCACCTATCAAGAAGAAATATTCTAAGGAGCATGTGCTGGTACTGATTTTTATCTACTATTATAAAGGAATCCTGTCTATCAATGATATTCAGACGCTGTTGCAGCCAATTACGATGCAGTTCTTCCAGACAGAGGGAGAATTTGATATTACATCTGTGTATGATGAAGTATTTGGACTGGAGAAAGAACAGATAGATGCGTTGAAGAAGGATGTCATGGAGAAGTATGAATATTCTACGAAGACCTTTGAAGATGCGCCGGAAGAGAGTAAAGAGTTCCTGAAGCTGTTTTCCTTTATATGTTTACTAAGCTTTGACGTATATATGAAGAAACTTCTGATAGAGAAGCTTGTAGATGAGATTAAGGAGAAAGATCCCAAATCTAAAAAAGAAAAATAACTGATAAATATTGAAAATGTCTGCTAATTATTCTATACTATAGGAAACCGAATGGTTGGGAAAGGAGTATGGGAATGATGGTATCAGGAATTACAGGAATCTCCGGAATGAATAGTTATCGTATTTCTTCTATTCATGGAAATCCTTATACATTGAATCCAGTCTCTGAGATAACTGAGCAGACAGAACAATCCGGCAGACCCCTTGTGATTGCAGCAGATAAGAAAGATGAGCTGTATGTCAAGGATTATGGCGAGCTGAAAAATACAGGAAGTACTGCAACCGGCGATTTTGCGGAAATGCTTGGAATCTGGCAGGATATGCAGGCAGGTGGAACACAACAGGTACAGCAGCAACAAAACACATCAACGTCCTACTATAATGATATGATTGGTCTGATGGGTTATCAGAATGCAATAAGAGACCAACTGGGAACATCTTTTATACCTTTTGAATAGTATAAGTGATGATGGGCAATCACTGGAAGCAATGGCTTTCAATGGTTGCTTTTTTTATATCAGGACACACTTTTATCACAATTTCAACAAATTTTCATCACACATTACACATAGAATGAACAATAGCGGTTATTAATCTATAACCGGAAATGTTGAGTAGGAGGACAGAAGACGTGATAGAAGTAGAGAATCTGACAAAAAAGTATGGCAGTCATGTGGCAGTCGATAATTTGTCCTTTCGTGTAGAGAGGGGTATGATCTACGGCTTCCTGGGACCAAATGGAGCAGGTAAAAGTACGACCATGAATATGATGACCGGATATATTGCGGCCACCAGCGGAACAGTGAAAATTAATGGATACGATATCCTGAAGAATCCGGAGCAGGCTAAGAAAAGCATAGGATATTTGCCGGAGCTTCCACCTGTTTATCCAGATATGACCGTATATGAGTATCTGAGGTTTGTAGCTGAATTAAAGAAAGTAAAGAAAAATGAGAGACAGGTACAGATAGAGGACGTTATGAAGCAGACACAGATAGAGGATGTGAAAGGACGTCTGATCAAGAACCTGTCTAAAGGATATAAACAGAGAGTAGGTCTGGCACAGGCGATTATCGGTTATCCTGAGGTGATTATTCTGGATGAGCCTACAGTTGGTCTGGACCCGAAGCAAATCATAGAGATTCGTGAACTGATCAGAGAACTGGCGAAGAAACATACGATTATTCTAAGTTCCCATATCCTGTCAGAGGTAAGTGCAGTCTGCGATCATATCATGATTATTTCCAAAGGTAAGCTTGTGGCAAGTGATACGCCGGAAGGACTGATGACCCTGTTAAAAGGTGGCAGACAAATGAAATTATCAGTGCTAGGCGAACAGAGTAAAGTCGAGGAACTGTTACAGAGCATGGAATCAGTTAAAGATTTCTCCATGCAGCCTCCTAGGGCAGAGGGAATGGTCAGTGTGAATATCAGGACAGAAGATACAGAAGACATCAGAGTAGAGCTGTTCCACAGACTGGCTGCGGCAGATATGCCTATTATGGAATTGAGTCTGTCAGAAAAGTCATTAGAGGATGTATTCTTAGAGTTGACAGGCGAGGAGGACAAAGAGAATGAAGGCAATATTTAAAAGAGAGTTTTCGGCTTATATCCATTCAGTAGTAGGACTTTTATTCATGGCAGTCACAGTATTTTTCTTTGGATTATATGGGGCTGTATATAATCTGGCATCAGGATATCCTTATGTATCTTATACATTAAGCGCCATTTTATTTCTGTTTCTGTTGACGATTCCCATCTTGTCCATGAGGATTCTTGCTGATGAAAAGAAGCAGAAGACAGATCAGCTGATACTGACTGCTCCGGTTTCTGTTGGTAAGATCGTATTGGGCAAATATTTTGCAATGGCAGCTATTTTCCTGATTCCTGTAGCCGGAATGTGCATATTCCCACTCTTTTTATCAAGATTTGGAACAGTGCCTATGGCAGAATCTTATGCAGCTATATTGGCTTTTGCATTATATGGACTGACCTGTATGGCAGTAGGTATTCTGGTATCCAGCTTTACAGAAAGTCAGGTCATTGCAGCAGTATTGTCTTTTGCAATTCTGTTCATTACGTATATGATGCAGGGAATTGAGAGCCTGATTTCCCAGACTGGAAATGTTGTAACGAAATTTTTAAGTATTTTTGATTTCCAGACAAGATTCAGCGATATGGTAAATGGCGTATTTGACATTACAAGTGTTATTTATTTTGTAAGCGTCATTGCATTGCTGCTTTTCCTTACAACACAGTCTATTCAGAAGAGAAGATACAGTGTATCTGTACATAATATATCCATGGGTGCGTATAGTTCAATAACGGTTGTTATTGGAATTGCACTTACAGTTGTTGTGAATCTTATCGTTTCACAGTTACCTACGAAATATACAAGCTTTGATATTACAGCGAATCAGTTGTATACCATCACAGACCAGACGAAAGAAATGCTTGGTAATCTGACAGAGGATGTAACGATATATGTACTTAGCTCTGAGGACAATGCGGATACTACAGTTGCGCAGACTCTCAAGGGATATGAAGAGGAATCCTCACATGTTAAGGTGGAATATATTGATCCTTTGGTAAATCCACAGTTTGCAAGCAGTTATTCTACTACCAATCTGTCACAGAACAGCTTGATTGTAGAGACATCCAAGCGTTATAAAGTGATTTCCTATAGTGATATGTATGAAACGGAAATAGACTATTCAACCTACTCACAGAATGTAACAGGATATGATGGGGAAGGTCAGCTGACCAGTGCAATTGCATACTGTACGAGCGATGATATGCCGAAAGTATACATGATTACAGGACACAATGAGTATACATTAGACAGTGGTTTTACAACAGCACTGGAGAAGGAAAACATTGATTACGAAACAATCAGCCTGATGGAATATGATGCAATACCGGAGGATGCAGAGTGTATCATCATTCATGCCCCGGAGAAGGATTTCTCAGAAGATGATGCCAATAAGGTGATTGAATATCTGAACAATGGTGGTAAGGCATTGATTACAACAGAGTATGTAGATACACAGATGCCTAATTTTGAGAAGATACTTTCAGAGTTTGGACTGACAATTCAGAGTGGTTACGCAGTAGATACCAATGCAGGTAATTATTATCAGACACCTATTTACCTGCTTCCAAATGTGGAATACAGTGATGAGACTACAGGTCTGACAGAAAGTCATACTTATGTTATGGCACCTTATGCAGAAGGAATTGCTGTTCCTGATGTGGATGTTGAAAATATTACATATACCAAGCTTCTGACTACGTCTGAGAGCTCTCTGTTGAAGACAGATGTTAAGAATGCAGCTTCTTTTGAAAAAGAAGAAGGGGATATTGATGGACCACTGTGTATTGGCGTAAAAGCCGAGAAGACACTGGATAGTGGTTCAGCAGTATTGTATGTCTTTTCCAGTGCACAGTTCTTCACAGACAATGTGGATAATGCGGTATCCGGCAATAATAAGACACTGTTTACTAATATAATGAGTACAATTGCTTCTCATGATGTAAGTGTGTCTGTACCGGTTAAGAGTTACAGTTACGATAATCTGACTGCCTCAACAAAGGACGTTGTATTATTTGAAACAGTAGTTGTAATCCTGATTCCATTAGCCCTGATCATAATCGGATTTGTAATCTGGTTCAAACGAAGAAAGAAATAAGGAGGTAACCTGCATATGGAGAAGCAGAAGAAACAGCTGCTCGGATTGCTGGTGATTCTGATTGTGTCAGTCATTGCTTTTATAGTAGTGAAGAATCTGCCCCAGGAAGAGGAAACAGATACAACAGCAAGCTATGAAGTAACTAATCTGAATGCAGATGATGTGACAAAACTGGTGTATACCAATGAAAATGGTACACTGACTTTGAATAAAGACGGAGATAACTGGATCTGTGATGAAGATCGCAGTGTAGACATTGATGCAGATAAAGTAAGTACTATGGTTGGTAAGGTGGCTTCTCTTACATCAGAGAATAAGATTGAGAATGTAGAAGATATTGCCCAGTATGGTCTGGATGCACCATCTCTTACGATTCTGGTATCGGATGGTACAACATCATATACTATATTAATTGGCAATTATAATGAGACAACATATACATATTATATGTGCCTTGAGAGTGATAAGAGTACAGTATATACGACCGATTCTGCAACAATAACAAGCTTTAATAGCAATACACTGGAAGATATTACAGCAGAGGAAGAGACAGAGACTGAAACGGAGACTGAGAGTGAAGCAGAAGAGATAACCGAAACTGATTCAGAGTCAGCGAGTGAATAGTTTTGAAGAAAACTACTGGTCTTTTCCAGTGAAATGGTGTATGATAAAATCCTATTGGAGAAAACTGAATACGGAGGTTATCATGAATCATTTTACGAAAATTGCAAAAATTATTCTGATGGGTGTATTGGCGCTGGAAATTACATTTGGCCCACAGTCAGCCTGGACAGTGCAGGCGGCAGAAGCTTCAACGCAGCAGACAGTACAGACACCAACCTATCAGGTCTATGTAAATCGTATCGCTAATTGTGTTACAGTATATACAAAGGATGCGGATGGCGAATATACAGTGCCGGTGAGATCTTTTGCCTGCTCCACTGGTAGAGAAGGGATGGAGACTCCGCTTGGAAGCTTCAAAACTTCTGATTATTATACATGGAGACTTATGGTAGATGGAAGCTATGGACAATATGCAATCCGTTTTAACAGAGGTATCTTGTTCCATTCTGTTCCATATTATACCAGTTCAGCAGATAATCTGGAGAAGGATCAGTTCAATCTGTTAGGTTCACAGGCGTCTCTTGGATGTGTCAGAATGGCTGCCAGTGATGTGAAGTGGCTTTATGATAACTGTGAAAAAGGCACCAGAGTTATCGTATATGATGATGAACAGAATCCTGGACCTTTGGGAAAGCCGGTACAGATGCAGATTGATATTTCCCATCCATTCGCCGGATGGGACCCGACAGATCCTGCAGAAGAGAATCCATGGAATACAATCAGACCTTCCCTGTATCTGGTACAGGATATGGGGGATGGTGTACTGTATGTACCTGTAGGTGCGACTGTTGATCAGTTGAAGCAGTATGTTGGATTAAAGAATATACAGGGACAGGCGTATACCCCACAGGACTATCAGTTGTACATAAATGGCAATTATGATCTGAACACACTAGGGGCCTACAGAGTGTGGATCAGTGGTCAGGATGTAGCCGGCACTATGGTACAGCAGGAAATGATACTTGCTGTTGTGAATATGTAAGTAGATAAATGGCTTAGATAGAGGCAGATATGATGAGAGTTTTCCTATCATATCTGCCTTTTATTATATTTATTTATCTGCTATGGCTTTTTGGGCATAAGAGGTATCGACCAGTTCGTTATAGGGAACAAAGGAATCCAGTTCCCCGGCTTCCATCAGTATGTTTTCCAGTAATTCAAAGCTGCTTTGCTCAAAGATCAGGTCTGTTTTCCAAGTGTCCTGACACTGATAGCGGGTGACAATTGTAGTAATGGTATCCAGATCTGTTTCTTTGAATTGGGGCTGGATGATAGAGGCTATCTCCTGGGCAGAGTGGGTGGCAGTGTAATCCATACCTTTCTGCAGGGCATTCGTAAAATGCTGCAATGTATCAGCATGGTCCGCATAATAGCTTTTTCTTGCACAGAAGGCGGTATAAGGGACATAGCCTGAGTCTGTTCCAAGAGAAGCAACGATATAGCCGGTCTGTTGTGCTTCCAGGGAAGTTGCATGAGGCTCGAATTCTACCGTGAAATCAGCATAGCCGGCTTCCCCTTTCTTAGCACCTGCAAAAGCTGCAGCAGTTGAACCAAAGTCAATACTCGTATCGATAGTAAGGTCTGTATCAGGGTTAATGTTGTTTTTCTTCAGAATATATTCAAATACCATCTGTGGCATACCGCCCTTGCGGCCACCAAGTACATAATGCCCTTTTAACATATCCCAGGAAAAGTCGTCGATAGGTTCTCTGCTGATCAGGAAATTGCCGGCTCTTTGTGTAAGCTGGGCAAAGTTGATGGCATAGTCTTTGGCACCCTGTAAATAGGTATAAATAGAAGCTTCTGAACCCATGAAACCAATATCGGCTTCTCCTGTAAGAAGTGCAGTCATGGTTTTATCAGCGCCATAACCGGTCACAAGGTCGAGGTCAATTCCCTCTTCCTCAAAATAACCTTTTTCTATTGCAACATACATAGGAGCATAAAAGATAGAATGTGCCACTTCATTTAATGTTACCTTTTCAATAACACCTGTTTTTAAATTAGAATTCTCATCATTGGAACTACATCCTGCGACTGCAATGCACAAGGTCAGAAGCAGAAGTGAAAGAACTAACTGGCATAGTTTATGAGAGTATTTCATAGAACCACCATAGAAAGAGATTTTAGGTTAGTGTATGCCAAAAGAAAACAGGATGTGCATAGATATTTGATTTTAGGTGTTTGCAATCGAATGTATTTTTGGTATACTGGGTTAAGATGCTTGTAAGCATCAGTCTATTATACAAAATAAAGGGAGAATGTCATGAGTATCTATGATTCACTGAATGAACAACAGAAGAAAGGCGTATTCACTACTCAGGGTCCGGTTCTGATCTTGGCTGGCGCTGGTTCAGGCAAGACAAGCGTACTGACCAGGAGAATTGCTTATCTGATAGAGAATACAGGTGTTAATCCATGGAATATCATGGCAATTACCTTTACCAATAAAGCAGCAGGAGAGATGCGTCAACGTGTTGATGATATTGTGGGATATGGTTCAGAGAGCATCTGGGTAGCAACATTCCATTCCACCTGTGTCAGAATACTTCGAAGACATATTGACAGACTTGGGTATGATACCAGCTTTACAATCTATGACACGGATGACCAGAAGAGTGTCATGAAGGAAGTGTGTAAGAAGTTGGATATTGACACCAAGCAGCTGAAGGAAAAGACAATTCTGGGAGCAATATCTTCTGCAAAAGATAATCTGATCTCACCGCTCGATTATGAAATGTCAGCAATGGGAGATTTTAACAAGCGTAAAATTGCAATTGCATATAAAGAATATCAGATGTTATTAAAAAAGAATAATGCACTGGATTTTGATGATATCATTGTAAAAACGGTAGAGTTGTTCAAAGCATGCCCGGAAGTATTGGAGAATTATCAGAACCGTTTCCTGTATATTATGGTGGACGAGTATCAGGATACGAATACAGCCCAGTTCGAGCTGATACGTCTTCTTGCCCAGAGAAACCGTAATCTGTGTGTTGTAGGTGATGATGACCAGTCTATTTACAAATTCAGAGGAGCGAATATCCGCAATATTCTTGATTTTGAGAAAGTATACCCGGATGCTGAAGTCATTAAGCTGGAGCAGAATTATCGTTCTACGCAGAATATTCTGGATGCTGCTAACAATGTGATCCATAATAATATTGGAAGAAAAGACAAGGCATTGTGGACAGACAGAGGAAGTGGAAACAGAATCCATTTCAGACCTTTTGACAATGCATATGATGAAGCTGAATACATAGCAAGCGATATTAAATCAAAAAAATATCAGGGAACCAGTGATTATGGTCAGTGTGCAGTGCTGTATCGAACCAATGCCCAGTCACGACTTCTGGAAGAAAGTTTCATCAGCGAAGGAATCCCATATGATGTAGTAGGAGGAGTGAACTTCTATGCCAGAAAGGAAATCAAGGATCTGTTAGCCTATCTGAAAACGATTGACAATGGAAAGGATGATCTGGCTGTAAAGAGAATCATCAATGTGCCACGAAGAGGAATCGGAGCAGCAAGTGTGAATAAGGTACAGGATTTTGCAGACCATATGGGTATCAGCTTCTTTGAGGCCATGCAGAGAATAGATGAGATCACATCTATAGGAAAGGCAGGCGAGAAGCTTTGCAACTTTGCTCTTATGATCATGATGTTCCGTACAAAGCTGCAGCATGGTACTCTGGAAGATTTAATAACAGATGTGATTGAAACGACGCAGTATACAAAAGAGCTGGAAGAATCAGATGATGATGACGCAGAAGACCGTCTGCAGAATATTGATGAATTGATCTCCAAGGTGGTCAGCTTTGAACAGGAGCGAGAGGAACTGGGAGAGGAAGCATCCCTGTCAGCTTTTCTGGAAGAAGTGGCGCTGGTAGCTGATATTGATGGAGTGGATAAAGACGATAATAAAGTGTTGTTAATGACGTTGCATAGTGCTAAAGGTCTGGAATTTTCCCAGGTATATCTTGCCGGTATGGAAGATGGCGTATTCCCAAGTTATATGACAATTACATCAGATGATCCAACAGAGATAGAAGAGGAACGCCGACTGGCTTATGTAGGTATCACAAGAGCCAAGGATGATCTTACGATTACTTATGCAAAACAGCGTATGCTGCGCGGCGAAACACAGTATAATCCAATCAGCCGTTTCATAAAAGAGATTCCGGAGAATCTGATGGACAATAAATTACCGGTGCCTAAGAGGTGGGGCTATGATGATTATGAGGAGGATTCCAGAGAACGCAGCCATTTTAAGACTAAACCATTTGCAGGAAGTGGATTCAATACTGTATATCAGAAGCCGGTTCTGTCAGATGATGTGTTTGATAAGCCAAGGAATAACTGGGAAGCGGCAGAACAGGCAGTGAAGAGAAATAACTGGGAAATGCCGACAGCGAAAGCAACTGTCAAAACGGCAACAGTTCCTTCTAACAAAACACCTGTTATGAAACAGCAGCAGCCAAAGGATATCGCATCTATATTAGTATCCAGACCTAAGGCAGTGATTAAGAAAAAAGAAACACCTGCGGCTAATAAGCCCTATATAGCAAAATCCTTGGATGGACTTACCAAGGGCATGCCGACAACACAGGGAGGGCTTTCCTATGGAGTTGGAGACAGAGTACGCCATATAAAATATGGTGATGGAACAGTGCAGAAAGTTGAAAATGATGTCAGGGATTATAAAATAACAGTTGCTTTCGATGGAGCAGGACAGAAAATCATGTACGCTGCATTTGCAAAATTGCAAAAAATATAGTAACTTTCTGTTAATTTCCAGAAAAGAGTAGTAAACCAGGCAAAAAAGTGTTATCATATTGATATCAACTGACGATAATGTTATTGTATGAAATGATAAAGAAAGAAGGGGTAAACATGAAGAGCTGGGATGATGTAGTAGAATTTCTTCAGGAGAAGAATTTATTAGGCAGAACATGTTGTTTAAAGAAGAAAGAGGAAGAGAAGAAGTCTAATGTATGGGTATGGGTACTCGCTATTGTGGGCGGCATTGCAGTAATTGCTGGTATCGCATATGCAGTATACCGTTATCTGACACCAGATTACATGGATGATTTCGATGACGATTTTGATGATGATCTGGAAGATGATTTCTTTGATGACGAGGACGAAGAGCCTGAGAAGGAAGAGAAGAAGCCAGAATAAGATTATGCAGAAGATATAGGGGGATGCTGCAACAGGCATCCTCTTTTTGCGTGAATAAGCAGAGCCATGGGCTTAGAGATAAATTTCATACTTGTATGAGAATTTATCTCTATGACTATGGCGAGCAACGCGACTGAGCGAACGAAGATCGCGAAGTGCTGCTTATTCACGTTTTAGGTAAGTGGAAGTAAGACATACAGAAAGGTACAGGTATCAGAATGAAAAAAGGACAGATATGTGAAGGATATGTGGAACGACTTGATTTCCCTAATAAAGGAGTATTGAGCTGCGAAGATGAAAAGGTAGTAGTTAAAAATGTACTTCCTGGACAGAAAATATCTTTCATGATAACCAAAAAACGAAAGGGTAAAGCAGAAGGACGTTTATTGGATGTTCTGGAAAATGCACCTTATGAAATTCCAAGTGTCTGTCCTCATTTTGGTGTATGTGGCGGTTGTGCATACCAGACCTTACCTTATGATAAACAGCTAGAGTTAAAGAAAGGGCAGGTCAGAAAGCTTCTGACACCCGTTTTTGCAAAACAGGCACTTCTTGATGGAGAAGCAGAGCTGACAGATGAATATGTTAATCACATCTTTGAAGGAATCAAGGGCAGCCCGGTACAGAGTGCATATCGTAACAAAATGGAATTTTCCTTTGGAGATGAGGTCAAGGACGGACCATTATCATTGGGCATGCACAAGAGAGGAAGCTTCTATGATATTGTATCTGTCAGAGAGTGTCAGCTGGTGGATGAGGATTATCGTAAGATATTAAACACCACATTAGATTACTTCACACAAAAAGGAACTTCATATTATCATAGAATGAGACATGAAGGATATCTTCGTCATTTACTGGTGCGTAAGGCACAGAAGACAGGCGAAATCCTCATTGCCTTGATTACTACAACTCAGGAAGAACAGGATTTGCAGCCATATGTGGATGCGCTTCTTGCATTGCCATTACAAGGTAAAATAACAGGCGTTCTTCATACAAAAAATGATTCTGTAGCTGATGTTGTACAGAGTGATGAGACCGTATTACTATACGGACAGGATTACTTCTATGAAGAGCTTCTTGGATTAAAGTTTAAGATATCACAGTTCTCCTTCTTCCAGACAAACAGCCTGGGGGCAGAAGTTCTCTACGAGACGGCAAGAGAATTCCTGGGAGATATCTCTGACGATGGCAGGAATGATAAGACAGTCTTTGACCTGTACAGTGGAACAGGAACGATTGCTCAGTTGCTTGCTCCTGTGGCAGGTAAGGTCATCGGTGTGGAAATCGTTGAAGAGGCAGTAAAGGCAGCCAGAGAAAATGCCAAGCTCAATAACCTGAACAACTGTGAATTCATAGCAGGTGACGTATTAAAAGTCATTGGTGATATCAAAGAAAAACCAGATTTCATAGTACTTGATCCGCCGCGTGATGGAATCCACCCTAAGGCATTGCAGCACATCATAGATTATCAGGTAGACAGAATCGTATATATCAGCTGTAAGCCAACCAGTCTTGCCAGAGATCTCGATATCATGATTGAACAGGGATATCGCATGGAAAGAGTTGTTGCCATTGACCAATTCCCAGGAACCGGGCATGTTGAGACGGTGTGCCTCTTAGTTCTGAGAAATCCGGTGACACATATCAACATTGATGTGGATGTAGAAGAAATGGTCCAGGATAAAAGAGGACTGGCAACCTATGAGCAAATCAAGGATTATGTTCTGGAACACAGCGGATTGAAGGTTAGTAGTCTTTATATCGCACAGGTAAAACAGAAATACGGCATTATTGAGCGCGAGAACTATAATAAACCGAAATCCGAGGATGCCAGGCAGCCACAATGCCCACTGGAAAAGGAAAGAGCCATTACGGAGGCATTGAAACATTTTGGAATGCTATAAAATAAAGGAGGTGCTTCATGTATAACCCACAACTTGAGACTTTTCTCCGTGTGGCGGATGCAGGCAGCTTCAACAAAGCCGCCGAAGAAAGCTACATCACGCCCACGGCTGTCATCAAGCAAATCAATCTTTTAGAAGAATCCCTCGGCGTGAAGCTCTTCGACCGTAGCCACCGGGGGCTGACATTGACAAAAGCTGGGCGCTCCATGTATCAGGACGCCAGATACATCATCCAATATTGCCGCGACTCTGTGACGCGGGCGAAGAACGCCATGCAGGAGGACGAAAACATCATCCGCATCGGCTCGTCCCCCATGACTCCGGCACAGCTTTTGATGGATCTCTGGTCCAGAGTTCAAACGCTGCACCCGGACATCAAATTTCAGATCGTCCCCTTTGAGAACACCCCGGAAAATGCGAGAGAAATCCTTGCAAATCTCGGAAAGAACATTGATGTAGTAGGCGGTATTTTTGATGAGACCATGCTGCACCTGCGTGGTTGTGCTGGGTTGGAGCTGACGCGGGGGCGCTTCTGCTGTGCAGTCTCCATCCACCACCGGCTGGCGGACAAAGACAAGCTGCAAGTTTCTGACCTCTATGGGGAGAATCTGCTGCTGATGCACCGCGGCTGGAGCCACTATGTCGATCAGCTTCGGGACGATCTGTGGCAGCACCATCCGCAAATTCACATTGTGGATTTTGACTTTTACAACATGGATGTGTTCAACCGCTGTGAGAACACCAATGACGTTTTGCTGGCTATTCCCGGTTGGGCAACTGTCCATCCGCTTCTGAAGGTAATCCCAGTGGAATGGAATTACAGCATTCCCTATGGCATTCTCCATTCGCCAGAGCCGACACCGACGGTACAGCGCTTTTTGGATGCAGCCAAAATCATCAGCAAAGAGCTGTACAACTGATTATAACCTAAAGGTATATACTGATGAACGAAGCGAGACTTCTCTTGAAGTCTCGCTTTTTTTATACTATAGGCAGAAGTTCAGGAAAAGGCAGATGATGATATGAAGCTTGGATGTTTCTCTGCGCTGCTGTTTTGTACGGCACTTCTGCTGAGCGGTTGCGGCGCTCGTGAACCACAGGAACCTACGGAAACCACTCCACCCCAAACAGCAGCATTTACAAGGGAAAGCAAAATCAAAGATGTGAAGAATGCTCCAATGTTCGGCTCTTACGGACGGTTGCTGTTCCCTGTAGAGGATGCCTACTACAGCGGCGACACTCTGGAAGAACTTCAACTGACCTACTACAGCCATATCGATCCGGACGAAACGGTGAAGATCGTGAACACCCTGCGAGAGCGGGCAGCGGACGGCCAAACCATCTTCTATGACATCTACACCGACGAGGAAAAGGCGGCTGAACCTGCCAAAGAAGATACAGGATTGTTTTTCTTCAAGGGAGTCCCCGGCGAGAAGTTCGCCATCTGCAATGCAGGCGGTGCCTTTGCCTATGTGGGGGCCATGCAGGACAGCTTCCCTCATGCACTGGAGCTTTCCCAAAAGGGCTACAACGCCTTCGCTCTCATTTATCGCCCCGGCGCGCAGACCGCCTGCGAGGACTTGGCAAGAGCCATCCGCTTCATCTTTGACCATGCTGACGAACTGGAAGTGGACACCGATTGCTACTCCCTATGGGGCGGCTCGGCAGGAGCGCGAATGGCGGCGTGGCTTGGGTCTTACGGTGCAGAAGCCTTTGGCGGCGGTAACCTGCCCCGTCCCAGTGCGGTCATCATGCAGTACACGGGACTGAGCGAGTATTCCGAAAGTGATCCGCCCACCTATGCCTGTGTCGGTGACAGGGACGGCATCGCCAACTGGCGGGTCATGCAGGCGCGACTGGGCGCCATGCAGGAAGCCGGTATCGATACGGAGTTTCATGTGTATTCCGGTCTGGGTCACGGCTTTGGACTTGGGACTGGAACCAGCGCCGAAGGCTGGATCAATGATGCCGTTGCCTTTTGGGAACAGCAAATGAAGAAATAACATTCAGAAAGGATGCGTCTTTATGAACAACTTTATTTTTGAAAACAAGACCAAGGTGTATTTCGGCAAGGGCGGCGTGAAAGAGTACCTCGGCAGTCTGCTGGTGAACTACGGGGAAACCGTCATGCTGGCGTATGGCGGCGGCTCCATCAAGCGCAATGGCGTGTATGATGAGATCATGGGCATTCTGAACGCCGCCGGCAAGCGCGTCGTGGAGTTCGACCGCATCATGTCCAACCCCACCTATGCCAAGGCGCAGGAGGGCGCAAAGCTGGCGCGGGAGAATCATGTGGACCTTATCCTCGCCGTGGGCGGCGGCAGCGTGTCAGATTGCTGCAAGGTCATCTCCGCGCAGGCCAAACTGGACGAGGACATTTGGGAACTGGAGAACACCAAGCACACATTCCCAACGGAGTTTATCCCCCTCGGCACCATCGTCACGGTGTTCGGTACCGGCAGCGAGATGAATAACGGTGCCGTCATCACCCACGAGGAAAAGAAAATCAAGGGCGCCCTTTGGGGTGCACAGGCGGATTTTGCCTTCCTCGACCCCAGCTACACGCTGACTGTTCCCATGAAGCAGGTTATCTCCGGTGCCTTTGATACCCTGAGTCACGCCATGGAAACCTACTTCGGCAAGCCGGATGAAAACAATCTTTCTGATGACTTGGGCGAAGCCGTCATGCGCAGCGTCATCCGCAACACCCGCGTGCTGCTGACCGACCCGGAGAATTACGATGCCCGCAGTGAGCTGGCCTGGGCGTCTGCCATGGCGGAAAACGGTATTTTGAAAATTGGCAAGATCACGGACTTCCAGTGCCACATGATCGAGCATCAGCTGGGTGCCTACACCAACTGCAACCACGGTGCGGGGCTGGCGGTCATTCACCCGGTTTTGTACCGCCACATCTGCAAGTCCGGTGCAGCCCGTTTCGCCCGCTGGGCGCAGAATGTCTGGGGTGTCGCACCCAAGGGCAGCATTGAGGAGACAGCTGCTGCCGGTATCGACGCACTGGCTGCGTTCATCAAGGAAATTGGAATGCCCACCACCTTTGCAGAGCTGGGCATTCCCGCCGGCACCGACTTTCGTGCCATTGCGGATTCTACCGTTTTCACCCCCGGCTGCTGCAAAAAGTTGACCCACGATGAAATATATGACATTCTCTGCGAATGTAAATAAAACTAAAATTGAATTGAAAGGATGATTTTATCATGAAAAAGCTGACTGCACTGCTGCTGAGCGTCGTGCTCGTACTTAGCCTTGCCGCCTGCGGCTCTGCCAGCAAGCCTGCATCTTCCACCACGCAGCCCGAAACCTCTGCGCCGACCGAACAGCCCGCCACGGAACCGTCTGAAAGCTCCTCGACCACTCCCGCAGAATCCGAGCCGGGGACTCAGCCCGAAACCGGCAAGACGCTGGTGGTCTACTACTCCGCTTCCGGTAACACCGAGCGGGTGGCCAAGGATATTGCAGAGGCCGCCGGTGCCGACATCTTTGAGATTGTTCCCACCGAAGTCTACACCAGCGATGATCTGGATTGGACGAACCCCGACAGCCGCGTCAGCCGGGAGCATGACGACGAGTCCCTGCGGGATGTGCCCCTGACCACCACTGAAGTTCCCGATTGGGATTCCTATGATACCGTGTTCATCGGTTATCCCATCTGGTGGGGTATCGCAGCGTGGCCCGTGGACACCTTTGTAAAAAACAATGATTTCACCGGCAAGACCGTCATCCCCTTTGCCACTTCTTCCTCCTCCGGCATAGGTCAGAGTGGCAGTTTGCTGGCCGACATGGCCGGTACCGGTGAGTGGCAGGAAGGCCAGCGGTTCTCCTCCGGCGTTTCCAGTGATGATGTGCAGTCCTGGGTCAATGGACTGGGTCTGTAATGCGTAGGAACAGAGTTTTCGCCGCAATGCTTGCAGTTCTCATGGTCGTGTCGCTGACCGCCTGTGGCCGGGAGTCCGTCGGGACTCCCGGCAGTGAGCTGGAAAACGGCGTTGCGGCGATTGAGAATGCTATGACAGCGAAACCAAACAAAAGCAGTTCCGCTTCCACCGCCCCCATGGATGATCTGCGCGACGGATCTTCGACGGACACCGTAGCCACGCCGGGCGATTTTCCTGATGCATACAACTTCGGCAGCGGCAAGATTTCCGATTATTCCCGCACAGCCATGCTGCAAAAGATGCCGGAACCGGCAGGTAATAACACCGTGCTGAACACGGCAGCAGACCCTGCAAACATTCAAGTGCTCTATCTCTGGGAGGAGGGCAATGTCCCCGCCAGGACAAAGTTTACGCAGGACATGACCGGATATTTCGATGATTGGGACTTCCGCCCCTATGTCACCGCTATCCCCGTCCGGGAGGGCGTGAAGCCAAAAGGCGCGGTGGTGCTGATGGCGGGCGGCGCTTATCAGTTCCGGGGCAACTACACCGATTCGCTGCCCACCGCCGCAGCACTGCGAGAGCTGGGCTTTCAGACCTTCATCGTAGATTACCGCCTGTCTCCTTATACGCAGGAGGAAGGTGCGCTGGATGTGGCGAGAGCCGTCCGTTTTGTCCGCAAAAATGCGGAGATCTATGGCATTGACCCAGATGACATTGCCGTCATGGGCTTTTCGGCGGGCGGCATTCAGGCCGGTGAATTTCTGATGCACTATGACGAAGATGTGACCGGCACGGCGCTGGACAGCACCTATGTGCCGGACGAGCTGGACGCCGTTCTCGCCTACGCTTCCGCCGCAGGCATGATCTATTCCTTCTATGGCCGCCTCAGCGTGGGAAATATGGATGCAAGCTGGTTGACCGAGGGCGATTTGCCGCCGACCTTCTATGTCTACGGCACCGAGGATCCCTTCTATCGTCAGTTCCAGCAGCAATATGATGTAATCTCCGGAATGGGCATTTCCACCGGGCGCATCGTGCTGAACGGCTGGCCTCACGGCTTCGGCTCCGATGGTGGTTGGGTTAAGGACTACGCCGCATGGCTGGAAACAATTTTTGCATAAGGAGTGATTTTGGTGAAAGCACTGTTAGTAAACGGTAGTCCCCATCCAATGGGCTGCACATATACCGCCCTGACCGAACTGAAAAACACCCTGGAGGCCGAGGGCATCGAAGTGGAGCTGCTCCATGTGGGCAACAAGGACATTCGCGGTTGTATTGCCTGCCGCAAATGTGCCCAGACAGGCAAATGCGTGTTTGACGATGTGGTCAATGAAGTCGCGCCAAAGCTGGCAGAGGCAGATGCCTTTGTCATCGGCTGCCCGGTATACTTTGCCTCCCCCGCAGGCGGAGCCATCTCCTTCATGGACCGGCTGTTTTTCAGCACCCTCGGCATCGACAAGACCATGAAGGTGGGGGCGGTGGTAGTCACCTGCCGCCGGGGCGGCAACACCGCCACCTTCGATGTGTTGAACAAGTATTTCACCATGACCGGGATGCCGGTAGCATCCAGCCAGTATTGGAACATGGTCTACGGCGGATCTGCCGAGGAAGTAGCGCAGGATGCTGAGGGCTTGCAGACCATGCGGACACTGGGGCGCAACATGGCGTTTATGATGAAGTCCTTTCAGTTGGGTAAGGAGCAGATCGGCTTGCCTCAGAAGGAACCACTGATTTTCACAAACTTTCACAGATAAGGGGTGTTGCTTTATGAGAAAAATTACAGCAGGCAGAGATGTGCTTGGTGAATTTGCGCCGAAGTTCGCACAGCTCAATGATGATGTTCTTTTCGGTGAGGTTTGGAGCCGGGAAAGCGAGCTTTCCGCACGCGACCGTTCCCTCATCACCGTGACAGCGCTGATGGCGCAGGGGCTGACGGATACTTCCTTCGGTCATCATCTGGCAATGGCAAAGGAAAATGGGATCACCCGCAGCGAAATTGCGGAGATCCTGACACACGCCGCATTTTATGCGGGTTGGCCGAAAGCATGGGCAGCATTCCGCATGGCAAAAGACATCTGGGCAGATGCGGAAAACACTGATGAAAAGCAGCTGCACCAGAACAGTATGGTCTTCCCCATCGGCGCGCCCAATGACGGTTTCGCACAGTATTTCAGCGGGCAGAGCTATCTTGCGCCGGTCTCCACGGAGCAGGTCAAAATCTTCAATGTGACCTTTGAACCCGGCTGCCGTAACAACTGGCACATCCACGAGGCGGACAAAGGCGGCGGACAGATCCTTATCTGCGTGGCCGGGCGCGGTTACTATCAGGAATGGGGCAAAGAGCCGCAGGAGCTGCACCCCGGCGATGTGGTCAACATTATGCCCGGTGTAAAGCACTGGCACGGCGCTGCGCCGGACAGCTGGTTTTCCCATCTGGCTGTGGAAGTGCCCGGCGAAAACTGCCGCAGTCAGTGGTGTGAACCGGTGAGTGAAGAAGAATATCAAAAACTGAAATAAGGAGCATTGCTATGAGTATTTTATTTATCAACGGCAGTCCCAACAAAAACGGCAACACCGCCAAGCTGGCGGCAGAGCTGCTGAAAGGTCACGAATATGAGACTTTGAACCTTACGGACTACACCATCGGTGCATACGGCCAGAACATCCCCGGCGACGGGCTGGATGCTGTTTTTGGTGCCATGAAGCAGGCGGATACCATTGTCATCGGCTCGCCACTTTACTGGCACAACATCTGCGGCAGCGTGCGCAACGTGCTGGATCGTTTCTACGGCAAGGTGGAGGACGGCGAACTGTCCGGACGCAAACTGTATTTTGTATTTCAGGGCGCAGCTCCGGAGAAGTGGATGCTGGATGCGGGCGAGTACACCATGAAGCGCTTCGCCGGTCTCTACGGTATGACCTACGGCGGCATGGCAACCAATAAAAACGAAGCCACGAAACTTGCAAAGAACATTTAAGGAGGAATCTTTTATGGAATACACAACTCTCAATAACGGCGTAAAAATGCCGATGGCCGGTATTGGCACATTTCTTTTGACCCCGGATGAGGCAGAGGTCTCCTGCGTCAGCGCCTTGCAGAACGGCTACCGCCTGATTGACACCGCCAACGCCTATGTGAACGAAAAGGCAGTTGGCCGCGCCATGAAGAAGTCCGGCTTGCAGCGGGAGGAGATTTTCTTGGAAACCAAGCTGTGGCCCAGCTTCTATGAGCAGCCCGATGCGGTGGACAAAACCCTTGCCCGGCTGGATACCCCCTACATCGACCTGCTGCTGATCCACCAGCCCGCGGGTAATTATGTGGCGGGCTACCGTCAGATGGAGAAGGCGTACAAGGAGGGCAAGGTGCGTGCCATTGGTCTGTCCAACTTCAACAAAGAACAGATCGAGGAAATCCTCTCTATCTGCGAAGTAAAGCCCGCTGTCTTGCAGACAGAGCTGCACCCCTACCATCAGGAGCCGGAGCTGAAGGCCTTCCTGAAGGAGAACGGCATCGTGCCGCAGGCGTGGTATCCACTGGGTCATGGCGACAAGGCGCTGCTTCAGGAACCGCTGTTTACTCAGCTTGGCAAGAAGTACGGCAAGTCCGCGCCCCAAATCATTCTCCGCTGGCACATTCAGAGTGGCAACATTGTCATCCCCGGCTCCAAGAATCCCGACCATATCAAGTCTAACTTTGACCTCTTTGATTTTACCTTGACCGATGACGAAATGGCGCAGATCACCGCCCTTAACAAGAATGTGCGCTACTACACCAGCACCCCGGAAATGCTGAAAAAGTACGCTGAAATGGTTCCGCCGGTGGACGAGCAGAAGTGAATCGATTTCTTTCGCTTGCCGTGACTCTTGTGTTGATATTGACTCTCGCGGGGTGCGGAGCCGGTACGGCAGCGCCGATCCAGCCGGAGATAACGCCTGCACCGAGTGCCGAACTGACAGAAGAACCGTTGGAAAGCACAGCATCGGCTGTCACATCGGAGCCGGTTCAGACTGGCCTGTTTGCAGAGCAAATCTTCTCCGGCGCGGACGGTGACATCCATTACAGCTATTATCTGCCAGACAGTTACGATGGCAGCCGCAAGTTTCCGATGATGGTCGTTATGCCGGGCTATAACATGATGTGGTTCGGTGAAGATTCTTCCGGCAGCAATCTGAATTGGAGTGGCTTTACCGCATGGACAAGGCTGGACACCGAGATGGTCGTGGTTTCTGCACAGCTCACTGACTGGGGCGAAAAATCCGCCCGGCAGGCCATTGAACTAACGGAATACTTTATCAATAGTTTTGCTGTGGATACCAGCCGGGTCTATGCCGCCGGGTATTCCGCAGGCGGCGAGACCATGTCCCGTGCGGTGGACATGCGGCCCGACCTGTACGCCGCCTATCTCCACGGTGCTTCTCAGTGGGATGGCAGCTATGCACCCATTGCGGAGAATAGTGTGGCAATCTATATCTACATGGCCGACGGCGACGAGTATTACGGTAGCGCCAAGGCCCGCTCGGCCTACGAAAATCTCCACGAAGCCTATGAAAACGCCGGTTGGAGCGATACCGACATCGACAAAGTTCTGCGTATCGAAACACCCGACAACGCCTTCTTCAACGAAAAGGGCATTTATAACTACCACGGCGGAGCCAATGTGGTCTTTGACGACCCGGACAATTTGAACTGGGTGATCTCTCACAGCAAAGGATGAGGACATGAAACCAACTCTCAAAATAAAAATCGCCGTAGATGCGGTCATGTCGGTGTCCATGCTGCTTCTGATGGCCTATGGCCTTGTGGGCGAGGCAGCCCACGAGTGGATCGGTATGGGAATGTTCGCCTTGTCCGTGGTGCACCATGTTTTGAACCGCCGATGGATTCAAGCTGTGCCGCGGGGGCGCTACACGCCCCTGCGCATCGTGCAGACGGCACTGGCAGGGCTGATTTTCCTGTGCATGGTCGGCTCCATGATCAGCGGCATTGTGCTGTCCTGCCATGTGTTTGCGTTTCTCCCCAAACACGGTGGCTATGAATTGGCCGGAAAGCTGCATATTCTCTGCGCCTTTTGGGGCTTTGTGCTGATGAGCCTGCATTTGGGAATGCACTGGAATATGCTTCTGACCATGGCACAGAAGCACTTGCAGCTGAGCAAAATACGCACATGGGCGCTCCGAATTGCCGGATATTCTTTCGCCATCTACGGAGTCGCGACCTTCGTTCGCCGGGATGTGGGACTTTACCTGCTGCTGAAAAGCCATTTCGTGTTCTTTGATTATTCCGAGCCGCTCATCGCTTTCCTGCTGGACTATCTGGCGGTGATGGCTATGTTCGTATTGATCGGGTGCATCATATCAATACCATTGAAGGGACTACCCGCTTTTAACGCACATAAGGTGCGATGAAAAACGCTGCAATTCTCATCCAATCATTAGGATGAGAATTGCAGCGTTTTTCTGTTTTCAAGCTATGCGATCAAGCTGCATTTCGCAGTTTGTATATGCACTGGAGAGGAAAATGAGGGATTTCAAAGGGAACATCCCTTTGACGCTGGGTTTCCAATAGGGGCGCGAGCATCCCTGTTGGCACACGATTTTCCGTAGGAAAGTCTAGTGTGTTATACCTTTGCTTCCGTCTGACGCGGGAAAGGGGTTGACGGTGTACTCTGCGGTGCGGCAGAGGGTGGCGGCAAACGCTTTTTCGCGGCAGTAGGACAGGCGGATTTTGTGATGTGAGCTACAGCACAAACGCAGGATTTTTTAGAAGCAAAATCCGACTGTCCGAAAAAGGAAGCAGAGGTATATAAAAGCCTTCGTCCCGCCGCAGCGCTGCCTTTGTTTCAGCGCTTCTTCCGCTTCCCTTTGCCGTGGGTCATAGTCGTTTTCCCACGCTGGCTGATGGGAGTTTTCAGGTGTTTGGACAGCTTTAGTACCTCGATCAAGTTGACAAATTGTTCCATTGTGATGGCATCGTAATCAATCCCCAATGTGGAAAGCAATGCTTTCGCTTTCTTTTCCTCGGAGCTTCCCTCAAAGTTCATCGCATCCTGTAACTGATCCTGCATAGTTGCTGCAAGGAAGATTTCATCCGCCGTCATGGTGTCGGGGCGGTGTTCACTCCGAATGTCACGAAGGATACCTTTCAGATCATCCGCAATCAGGCTTCCGAAATATTCATCTTCCCGAATCTGCGCCACTTCTAATGTCCGCAGATGCAGGTCATTTTCTTCGCCGCCATTTTTCATCAATGCCATCTGCCGGACAGCTTCCAGCACGGCATTCATATCGTTGACCCGCATATCCGCGATCCGGTCAACGTAAATCTCAGCGTCCAGCATGAACCGCTGGAAATCCTTGTGGCAGATCAGCTCCGACAGCAGCCGGTGGTTGAACTTGCCTGTTCTTAATACATCAATCGAAGCATCACCCAAATGCAGCTCATGCAGAGCTGTGTTTGGGTGATTTTTTGTTTCCGTCCGCCCCATCAGATAGTCGCAGGAAACACCGTAATAGTCAGCCAGCACCAAAATGCTGTACGGGCTGATGTCCTTGCCGTTATCCGATTCATATTTGCCGAGTGCGGATTTTGAGATACCCACCTCGGCGGCAAGCTGCTCCAACGTCAGCTTTCGCTCTACTCGTAAATCTTTCAACCGCTCTCCGATTGTCAGCTTGACTTGCATACAGCAGTCTCCTTTTCCATTTTTCTGTATTATATCATGCTTTTCCGTTTTTGTCTCAAAGCGTGGAAAAATCCTACTTTCATCCGACTTTTCCTACCTCTCGGATATACGGGAAAGAGCCTGTTTTCTTACTAAAATTTAGACGTAAACCACGCAGCACCTTGAAAATTTCATGATCGTCCGATGAGGATATGCTTCCGGAGAAGTATCGCATTCCGCGTACCAAGGAAGAGGCAACGCCGGGGTAAGGACTCGGGCAGGAACGGCATCGGGTAGAACGGCGAAGTTCAATTATTTTACAGGAGGAAACAGGTATGGGTTTATTTACACAAATCAAGATGGCAGTTTCCGTGAAAGAGGCTGCCGAATACTACGGATTGGGAGTAAATCGTGGCAACATGGTCTGCTGTCCCTTCCACAATGACCGTACACCCAGTATGAAGCTGAATGAGGATTACTTCTATTGCTTCGGGTGCGGGGCAACTGGTGACGTGATCGACCTTGTGGCAAAGCTGTTCAATCTGAGCAACTATGACGCAGCGAAAAAGCTGGCGTATGACTTTGGGATTGACCCGGACAAGCCCCCGGCTGCGGCAGCGCTGCGGAAACCGAAATATCCGCTGGCAAAGGCGTTCCAGAATGAGACGCTGCATTGTCAGCGGATATTGTGCGATTATCTGCATCTTTTGGCGCATTGGAAGGTGCAATACGCGCCCAAAACGCCGGATGATACTCTTGATGACCACTTTGTGGAAGCCTGCCAGATGCTCGATTATATCGAGGATCTGACAGATATTTTAACCTTTGCGGAGTTGGAGGTTCGCGTGAAAACCGTGGATATACTTCAAAAGGACGGCATGATTGACCGGCTGGAAGAACGCCTGAAACGGACGGAAAAGGAGGTGGATGCCCGTGACGAAACGGAAATCGGCTAATTTAGACGCGCCCATATGGTTTGATGGCACAAATATCAATGAGGCGCTGTTCTGTGATGAATTTCTGAGCAGCAGGAAAATCATCTTTGCCAATGGCGCTTTCTTCACGCCGGATGGCAGGGTGACCGACGATCTGCCGCTTCGTGGCGAAATCTATGAGAAACTGAAATGCTGCGCCGTGAACAATATCCCCCGCAAAATCACCAACATTCTGGAGGTGATGAAGCTGGCGGCTCATGTGGAGGACTTTGCACCGGAAGCAGATAGAATCCATCTGGCAAACGGTACTTTGAAGCTGGACGGCAGCTTTACCGAGGGCAGACCGAACATTGTGCGGAGCAGACTGCCGGTGGCATACCGCCCTGACGCACCGGCTCCCGTCCGGTGGCTTTCTTTTCTGGATGGGCTTCTCTATACAGAGGACATTCCAACCTTACAGGAGTTTATTGGCTATTGCCTGATTCCCAGCAATAAGGGACAACGCATGATGGTGATTAAGGGAAACGGTGGTGAAGGAAAATCACAGATCGGTGCTGTGCTGGTTGCGCTTCTCGGCAGCAACATGAAGGATGGCAGCATCGGCAAAATTTCTGAAAACCGCTTTGCCCGCGCCGACCTGGAACACATTCTGCTGTGCGTGGATGATGATATGCGGATGGAAGCACTGCGGCAGACCAACTATGTCAAGTCTATCGTGACCGCCCAAGGTAAGATGGATCTGGAACGCAAGGGCAAGCAGAGCTATCAAGGGTGGATGTTTGCCCGCCTGCTGGCGTTCTCCAACGGCGATCTGCAAGCGCTATATGACCGGAGCGATGGATTTTACCGCCGACAGCTTGTGCTGACTACCAAGGAAAAGCCTGCGGGACGGATAGATGATCCTGACCTTGCCGAAAAGATGAAAGCCGAAGCCGAGGGGATTTTCCTCTGGGCGTTTGAGGGCTTGAAGCGGCTTGCCGCCAACAACTTCAAATTCACGGAAAGCCAGCGCACACGGGATAACCGGGAGGCAGTGAAGCGAGATAACAATAACGTCTTTGATTTTCTGGAATCCGAGGGCTATATCCGGCTGAAGGCGGACTGCACCATCAGCTCTAAAGACTTGTACGAAATTTACCGGATGTGGTGTGAGGAAAATAATCTGACACCGTTAAAGCGCCGCAGCTTCAGCGAGAGTGTGATTGCGAACCAAAGCAAGTACAATCTTGAATACTGCAACAAGATCACCAATGCTGCCGGACGGCGTGTATGGGGCTTCTTCGGTATTGAAGCGATTGCCAGACCTAATATAAACGGGTTTTCTGATGTTTCAGAGTATACGTACGTACCGGAGGACTGGCGATGATTTTTCTGCGACTGCGCCGTGTACGTATGTACGTTTTACTTTCCTGAAACGCCGCTATATGAAAAACTCTGACCGGCAAAGCCTATATTTTCGGGCACGAAATCAAGCCAAGTGAAATCCGTAAATTATTTGCCTGATGGCAGAAATGGTTTCACGGAATCGCGCTTCTCGGAACAGCAAAGCGAGTACGTGGAAGCGTGGAGAATCACACGTTTTAGAGTAAAGTCACACAGAACAGAAAAGTCGATAGGTGCCACCTGTGAACAGGACATCATAACGGCGATTCTGAGCGGATTTGACGACAATAGAATTTTTCACGATACAGCGAAGCGGATGCGCCGAATGGCGTGCTGGCTTCGCTTTTTCATCATCTGAATTTTGGAGGGAATTTGAATATGAGTGTACGCAATGAGATCAAGGCGCAGATCGTTCGCGCCGGTTTTACCATGCAGGAAGTTGTTGACCTGTTACATGATGAATATGGCTGGTCGGACAGTGTTTCCAATCTGTCCGCAAAATTGCAAAGGGAGAGCATCCGCTACAAGGAGGTCGTGGAACTGGCCGACGTGCTGGACTGCGACATCGTGTGGGTGAAGCGAGGGGAGCGCCGATGAAAGCACAGTACGCCATTCTCCGCTTTGCCAAGTACAAGGGGCCGGAAATCGGCCACATCGAGTCCCACAACGAGCGTACCAAGGAGAAGTACGCCAGCAACCCCGACGTGGACACGGCGCGCAGCCACCTCAATTTCCATCTGGTGACGCCGCAGCGCAAATACCGCGCCGAGGCGGAAAAGCAGATCGCGGAGGCAGGCTGCCGCACGCGGTCGGACAGCGTGCGCGTGGTGGAGGCGCTGGTGACTGCCAGCCCGGAGTTCTTTAAGGGCAAGAAAAAGGGCGAAATCAAGGCCTATTTTCAGGAGGCGCTGGATTTTATCCGGGAACACCAGGATCCCAAAACCATTATATCCGCCGTGGTGCATATGGACGAGAAAACGCCCCATATGCACCTTTGCTTTGTCCCGCTGACAGCGGACAAGCGGCTCTCCGCCAAGGAAATCGTCGGCAACAAGAAGAAGCTGACGCAGTGGCAGGACAGGTTCTGGGAGCACATGGTCAAAAAATACCCCGATCTGGAGCGCGGCGAGAGCGCCAGCGAAACCGGGCGCGACCATATCCCGCCGCGGCTATTCAAGGAGGCCGTGCATCTGAACCGGATGAAGGAGCAGATACTGAAACTGATGACAGATACCAATCTTCTTAATAAAAAATCGAAAATGGAAGAACTGGAGGCATTGTTGGACAAATATGTTCCAGCAACAGAAGCTCTGCGGACGAAGCTCAGAAAGTATGATAAGGCGTACAAAGCGCTTTCTGATGAGAACAGCGCACTGGAAGCGGAATTACAAACAGCAAAAGATGCCAGCAAGGAAAAGATTGCGGACAGACTGAAATACGGAAAAACGGAGCAGGAGCTTTGTGAGCTTCATGCTCTGATAGACAACATACCACCGGAAATTGTAGCTGCTTATAGGAGAAAAACAACAGGATTGCAAAACGAACGTTGAGGATAGCTTATGAACAATGAATTGATGAGAGACGAAAACTTCATTCGTTGTTCTACGATGATCGCCGAACTGCTGATGAAGTATAAATCTATGGAAACAGAAGAAGACCAAGAGGGCTGGATGCAAGAAGGGGCATCCAGCCCTCTTCTTTTTTTACTGCGGCTATTGAAAAGTTTTCTGTCATCATTTATACTGTTTGAAGTAGATGTTTATTGCTGACAAAATAGAATGAAGGAGGTACCGTCCATGGAAAACGCATACATATATACACGTGTTTCAACTTTGATACAGGTGGACGGTTTTTCTCTTGAGGCACAGGAAGCAGAAATTAGAGCTTTTGCGGAAGCACGCAAGATCAATATTGTCGGGAAATATACGGATGAAGGTAAATCTGGCAAAAATGCCGAACATCGTCCTGCCTTTACGCAGATGATGGAGGATATTCGGAGCAAGAAGGACAACATTCGTTATGTTCTTGTTTTTAAGCTTTCCCGTTTTGCCAGAAACACCAGTGACACCGCAAAGTACCTTCAGGAGCTTTCAAGCTATGGAATTGGTCTTTTGGGGATCAAGGACGGAATCGACACTTCAACCGTTACCGGCAAGATGATTGCAAATATTATGGGAGCTGTTGCGGAAGTCGAGCTTGAGAACATTCATGAACAGACGCTTGCCGGAAGACAGCAAAAAGCCAGAAACGGTCTCTGGAATGGAGCGCAGGCCCCGTTTGGATATTCTTTGAAGGATAAAAAGCTAATGATATATCCGAAAGAAGCGGAAACGGTCAAGGAGATTTTCCGGCTCTACACAGAGGAAGGGCAGAGCATCAGCTACATTGCAAAGAAACTTAATGATGAAAACATCCAGCGTGAGCAGCGCGGAAATGTAAAAATCTCAGGCTTTACAGACAGAACCGTCCGTATCATTCTTAGTAATCCGGTTTATGCAGGTATGATTTCCTACGGTCGCCGCCATACGGTAAAGGTTGAGGGAAAGAACAACGAAACGAAGGTCGTGAAGCAAGACGATGAAAGCAAGATTATCCTTGTGGATGGCGTACATGAACCGATTGTCAGCAAGGAGACTTTCGCAAAAGCAGTAGAGCGGCTGAAAAAGAACGTTGCCCATCGAAAGACCAGAAGTGACAGTACGACCGTTTATCCACTGACCGGTCTGATCAGATGTCCAGACTGCGGAAAAAACATCTTTGGTTATACTGCGCCGCCAAGGAAAAAGAAAAACGGAAAAGAAGGTTATTATCCGAGATATATTTCCTATCGGTGCATATCCGGTAGAGATAGAAACGGGATCAGCTGTTCTCTTGCCAACAAGTATTACAGCGGCACCAAACTGGAAACCGAGGTGAAAGAGGTTATATCCTCCATGGTGACAATCCCGGAGTTTGTAGAGCTTATTTCTCAAAAGATTGATATCCAGACAGATGTAAATTCTCTGCGGAAGAAGCAGACAGCCATTCAAAATGAGATCACGAAATATAACGGCAATCTGCTTCAGACCGAAAAGAGACTGACGGAGCTTGACATTGCGGATAGGCACTATCAAAATAAGGTAGACAGTTTAAACCGTATTCTGGATGACCTGTATGAAAAGATCGAGGATGCACAGACAAGACTTGATGAAGTAAATCAGGAAATCACTATGGTTGAAAAGTCGGCCATGACGAAGAAATCCATCTTTGAAATGCTGGAAGGCTTCAGCAAGTACTACGATGTCATGTCGCCGGAGGATAAAAAGGCATTGTTGCAGGCTATGGTTTCGTTCATAGAGCTATATCCGGAAAAGCGGGATGACAAGCATCTGATAAAGACGATCCATTTCACCTTCCCTGTTACCTACGACGGTGAAAGCGGAGCGTTATTTGTCAGAACTAATGAACAACAAGTTGAGTCGGTAGTTCTGATGCAGTATTGTGGAAAATAAGAAAAATAGGCATGTTAGACCACAAGATGTTGTGGTTTGAGGGCAAAAATTGGAGCAAAAAATGACCAGTTTTTGCCCTATTTTTTTCCACGTTTTTATAGATGCATAGAGGCAAAAAAGAGATTTTTAAGTATTTTGGGACAAAATTCAGAGAAAGGAAAAGAAACAGGGATGGAGAAAAAGCAGCACCCAAGTTACGGAATGATTCGGTTTGCAAGGTCCTCAATCGGTGGTTCAGGAACGGCATTGTTTGGAAGTTCCATCATGCATAATAATGTCATACGCCTGTCCATTTCAAAAGGCATGATGGAAAGGGAGGGCAACGAGGACTGGTTTTTGGCAGGGACAGACATCAATGACATGATCGTTGAGGTGGAGATGTCCTATACACAGTTTGCCGAAGCAATCACATCACTTAACATTGGAGAGGGGATACCGGTTACCATTACAAAAGTGAATGGGACATTCGTTGAACCATGCCCATACAGTGACAGGCAGAAAGTAATGCGCCGGGAAGTGGATGAAGCAACCCATGACTTGGTGCGGCAACTGGAAAAGAGGTCAGAGGAGATTGAAAAACTTCTGGATGAGAAACGTGTCCTGAGCAGGGAGGACCGGAGAAATATCGTCTCGACATTGAAAAATGTACGGCAGGAGTTAAAAAGTAATATCCCCTATCTGCAGAAACTGTTTGCTGAACAGATGGATAAAACCGTGACAGAGGCGAAAGGGGAGTTTGAAACTTACCTGCAGAACAAGATGAACAGCATTGCACTTGCAGCAATTTCAGAACAGATGAAGCAGGAGGAAATCAGTTTAAACAGAAACATGATACCGGAACTGGAAGTACAGGAGGGCGGGGAAGAGGCAGGGGAGATGGAAGCGGGAATGCACATGGACATGTAAGGCGGTACTTATTTTAGAAATGAAATGGGTGCTGTCTTTTTTTATGGAAAAAGAAAGGAGACAGATTTGATGTCGGGATTTTTTTGCAACAGTCCAAGACTGCAGTTATTAGAACGGCAGATGCGCCAGCCGCCGGGATATCGTCCCAGAGGGCAGGGGTGGATGTTTGACATGGAAGAGTGGAAAAGCAGGGGAAATTATTCGGAGATTGTGGACTGTGTCATCAGCCGGATGCAGATGGAACACTTAAAGAAAAGGATACAGGAGGTATTTGGAAACGCAGAAAAGGAACTGATTTTTTATGACAGCAGGCACAGAAACGATTTTTCTTCCCTGCTGCTTGGCAGACGGAAAAAGAACCTGTGCGGACTTCCGAATTATGCCGCCGCAGTATTTCTTCTGTCTGCAGATGAAAACCTGTGGGAGAAAGTTTCTAAGCAGGTGCTGGATACGGGGATTTATTTTGACCGCATCCGGCTTGGCAGCGTTACGCTGGAACAATATATCCTGTTCCATGCGGCAAGGGATGTGTATCTGGGGACAAAGCATATCCGGCTGTCGGAGCTGACCGACAGGGAATTGATACCGGATGAAATCTTAAGGCTCATCGTCAATGCATTCGTGATGGAAAGGTATGGGGTGGACATCGTAGAACGGGAGGTGTGGAATGAAGATTAGAGCAAAAAATGGGGGACAGACTGTAGATATAACTCTGCCGGCAACGGACATGGACATGCAGTATTGCATGAAATGTATCGGGATAGAAGATATTGTACCGGTATGCTGTATCAGTGAGGTGTGGGATGAACCGTCCTATTTTGGGTTCCTGAAAGGCCAGACAGTCAGCATGGACGAACTTAATTTCTTAGCCAGAAGGCTGGATGGAATGACGGAATACGAAAAAAGAGTGGTGGGTGTCTACAGCAGTGAAACAGGCATCCGGGAAATGAAACAACTGATCAACCTGACTTACAGCCTGCAGGGACTGTCCCTGCTCACAGACTTAACGGATGGAAACCGTGTCGGGCTGAGACTTTATCTGGACCGGCATCTTGCAATCTCAGAAGAAGAAAAGAGCAAAATGGATTTTAACGCATATGCACAGAAGATTTTTTCAGAAGGAAAATGTAAGTTCCTGCCACATGGGATACTGGTAGATCAGGGATTCCAGATGGAGGAGGTCTATAACGGAAAAACCTTTCCAGAATACATCGACAGACCGGATGAAACCGTGGCGGTTTTACCTCTTGAAAATGAGGCAGGGGATAAGGAATACCTTTATCTTCCAACGGACATCAGTGCCATGGATAAGGTAAAGAAAAGACTCAACATCGCAGCATTTGCTGAAGGCATTGTGAACGGGATAGAAAATATCCGGCTGCCGGAAAGCATTCTTCCTTCCCCGGAAGATACGTGTATGTTTCTGCAGGGGGATATCCAGAAACTGACTCTTTTTAATGAGATGTGCCAGACCGTCAGCCGTTTTGATGAAACAAAAATGGACCGGCTTGCAATGGCAGCCGGATTCGTGGGAACAGGAGAATTTACCGATATCACTTACATCGCAAAGCATCTGGACGAATTTGAAATACATCCGCAGATACATACGGATAAAGAGTATGGGGAATTTCTGGTTAAAGAGGCAGGGATGTTTGAAATCGATGAACTTCTACTGCCGCATATTGATTATGCCGGGGTTGCCCGTGATAAAAGACAGGCAACGATGGCAGACAGCGGATTTATTCCCGAAGGGTTTGTTGGCACGCAGCGGGAAATCCATGAGTATCAGGAATATCAGGGAGAGTTTGCCGATCCGCTTGAAAAAAGTGGGATACCATGTGAAACGTTCTGTCTTTACAGTTCGCTGGCAGGGATGATGTATCCGGGTGGAGAGGAGCAGGAAACACTGTACCGGAGTGAACTGGCAGATTACGAGGAACAAATCCAGAAAGCCATCCTCAAAGCAAAACATGTAGAGGCAGAACCGAGGGGACTCATGCATTATTTTGACGGGAACAGACAGGTGGCTGCAAAAGTGATCAGTGCATTTCCGAGAGTGCAGAACATCCGGGGAGAACTGTTCGGAGTTCTGGAATGCAGTATCTGCCAGCCGCTGACGCAGAGTGAAATCTATGAACTGAAAAATTTCTGGGACGGACAGATGAGTGACGGCTGGGGAGAAGGCTTTGAACAAAGACCAATCTATACGAGGGAGGGAGAACTGTATGTCAGTTTTTGTGCAGATAAAAGATACTGGGGCATCATGACGGAGGAGGAACTGGACAGAGTCTGGAATCATGGCATGACTCAGACTCTGTAAAAAAATAATATTCTGCTGGATATGTGCTGGTGTATGTAGTATTGTGTGTCCCAAAGAAACCAAGGAGGCAAACAGATGAAATTGGATGATACAGTCATGGTGCAGTTTTTTGGGGAGCTTATCGAATCATACCGCCAACAGATCATGGATCAGGAAGAGGCAAGGGAACTTTCAAAGAAGGAAAAAAAGTTCCTGGCAGACTTAAGAAAAGAACTGGAGCTGTCAAACCCACAAGCGTACAGGATGGTGACAGAACTTTTTGGATGCATGTTAGATATCAGCCAGATAAAACAGGAACAGCTTTATATACAGGGAATAAAGGATGGGATACGGATCAGAAAACTGGTAAAAGAAATCGAGGAAGGTGAGGAATGTTAAGAAGGGAACAGATAGAACGACTGAAGGAAAGATATCCTGCGGGTACCGTGGTCAGGCTGGGGCAGATGGAAGGAGAACACCAGATGCCGTCCGGCATGGAGGGAAAAGTAACCGGCGTGGATGATATCGGACAAATCCATGTGGAATGGGAAAATGGAAGCACGCTGGCTCTGAATGTGGAAGAGGATGATTTTACTGTTGTTCCGCAGAAGGAAACCATAGCTGAAAAGAAATGCAGGGAGTTTTTAGGGAAAGTAAATGAGATATTAAAAGAAACAGATTTCTATCGGCTGAATGTGTCATGCAATGGAGGGGACACCGCCTATGCTGCCGAAAAGCTGCTTGCCATGCATCAGGCATTTGAAACCGTGTACGGGGAAGGATATGTGGATGAAGCGTATGGGATGGTGATGATGCCAGCAGTGGTCTGCGGAAGAGATTCCGGCATACGCACACTGGCACTTGTCACGCTTGATCTGGAGTCTTCCGGGGAACACTTCGGAACGATTTTCATGACGCCGGGCGGCTTGCTGGAGCAGGGAAGCAGCTCTTTGAGTGAAAAACAGAAACAGGCACTGGCAGAGTATTATATCCCATACGACTACTGGTACACGCCGCTTGTGGAAAGGGACCATCATGTGGATTTTACACAGATGCCGGAAGAGGTGGCAGACATCCGCAGGATGGTGGACGAACTGCTGGTGGAAGGGGAGGCTTTCCATATGAATGAACAAAAATAGGAGGAAAAAAATTTGAACAGCATCATAAGCTGGGTTGGCGGCAAGAAGGCACTGCGCGATCTGATCTATTTGCGCATGCCGAAAAACTATGACCGCTACATAGAAGTATTTGGCGGTGGCGGCTGGGTTTTATTCGGGAAACCGCCGGATAAATGCATGGAGGTTTACAATGATTTTAATTCAAATCTTGCAAACCTCTTTTATTGTGTCAAGGAAAGACCAATGGCACTGCTTCGGGAATTGTCCTTCCTGCCGCTCAACTCCAGAGATGAATTTACAACGCTGCGGAAATTTCTGACCATGGAAGAATTTAAGAGTGAACATCTTGCAGAAGAATTAGAGATTGCAACGCACTTCTTAAAAGAACCGGAGGCGGCAGAAATCCGTGACATCCTCATGGAGCGTGCTGCAGTAGGGGATGTGAAGAGGGCGGCGGCATTCTATAAGATTATCCGTTACAGCTATGGAAGCGGATGCACCTCTTATGGCTGCCAGCCTTTTGACATACGCAAAACCTTTACCATCATCTGGGAGGCAAACCGCAGGCTGAAGGATACCGTGATCGAGAATAAGGATTTTGAGGCACTCATCCGTCAATATGACAGACCGAATGCCTTTTTTTATTGCGATCCGCCGTATTTTGAAACCGAAGGACACTATGAGGTGGTGTTCCGCAAGGAAGATCATGTGAGGCTCAGGGATACCTTAAAAGGCATACAGGGAAAATTCATGGTTTCCTATAACGACTGTGCCTATATCCGTGAGCTGTATCAGGACTTCCAGATTGAAGCGGTGACAAGAATCAACAACCTTGCACAGAGGTATGACAACGGAAGTGAGTTCCCGGAAGTGCTGATTGCCAACTATGACATGGAGGAAAGGAAAAAAAGCATGCCGATGCAGATGAATCTGTTTGAACTGTACGGGGAACAGAAAACGGTCCGGTGGAAGGGAAAGGAGACAGAGGAAGAGCCACAGGACACATAAAAAAGGAAAGAAGGAGGAAAACATGCTTCAGTTAGTAGAAATGGAAGGAAAGATGACGGAAAACGGATGTATTGAGATTCCCGCAGTGGTGTTAGAGCAGGCTGGTATCTGTACAGGTGACACCGTGAAACTTGTGTATATGGCAGAGGACGGGGAACTTAAGAACACGGCAAAGGAGTTCCTGCTTGCAAGGGCAGGACAGGATGTGGCAGAGGAACTGGCAAAGGAGGAAAACATTGCGTTCCAGATACCGGAAGAATTATTAAGGGATGCCGGAATCCCGATGGACGCAGACCTTGATATTGTGTGTCAGGAAGGACGCATTATCATTCTGCCGTCAGAACTTGTGCAGGGGACGAAAGTGCCGGAGGAACTGCTTGCCATCTGCAGGGAGCTTGGCATCACGGAGGATAAGGTAAACATCATCTTGCGGACCACAGAGGAGGGAACGGATGAAAAAACCGGTGTATAAGCTGTTAGACGAAAAAGGACGCATCCTGATCCCGAAAGAATTCCGCCAGATGGCAGAGCTTGAGAGCGGGGATATCGTAAAGCTGTCCGTGAGCAGTGGAAAGATCATGGTATCCAAAGTAGATATCGTGGAGATGGGGAGTCAGGACCCGCAGGCAGTGGAAGCGTATGTAAATGCGGCGGTAAAACATATGAGTCCGGCAAAACAGGTGGCACTTGCGGCAAGGATTCTGAAATTCGCACAGCAGGAGGGAGGTACGGATTGTTAAGAAATAAGTACAGGGCATTTGAAATCAGGGACGATCAGGTCAGCCAGACGCTGGTGGACGGGAATCTCTGCTCCATTGCAGAATTTATCCGGCACTGCAGTGAGGGAAGCATCATCACCCTGCACACCATGGAGGGCGAACCGTTTTTGATCGGACTCTCCAAGATGTTTGTATTCTGCGGAGACAAGGCATTCTTAGACAGGCAGTTGATCCCTTACCTGCGCAGCATGGGTGGGGAAAGCGTATGAAAAGAATTTATGTTCAGAACGGGATCGTATTTTTTTATGGGAATCCGGCTGGCTATCTGGGAGATGGGAAAGCAGTCATCGACTGCATGTTCCAGAAAGAGGAGCTGGTTTCGTTTGTGAAAGAACTGGGGTTTTTGGAACACGTATTCCGTGAGGGTGTGTATGACCGGCTGTCGGAGGGAGGTGGTGTCAAAGAGACAGCGGAGACCAGCATCGGGGAAGGGAGGAGGCTTAGAATCTATCAACTGGGACAGGACAGTCCGATCATGATGCGGTTTATCAGTCTGGCAGAGAGAAAAAAGAGAGGGTATGACAGACCGCGCAGGGAGGAATATGTCAGAGTCTATGAGGGGGAGATAGAAAACTATAGTCTGGAGGAAGTCTGGGAAAAATACGGACGAAGAGTACCGGAAGGGTTTCAGGGACATGCATTGTCCATTTCGGATGTGATCGAGTTTGCGGATGGGGAAAACAGCCGCTTTTTCTACATCGAACCATCCGGGTATGAGGAAATCAGATTTTAACAAGGAGGATCATTATGCCAAAGGCAAAAACTGTCCAGAGCCGGGCAGAAACCACAGAACAGCACGCGCCATCTGGAGCAGGGAACAAAGAAAACATCCCGCTCCAGTTTGATGTGCGCATCCAGTCCATCCGTCCGGGGGACAGCATCAAGGGAACGGCATCCGTAAACATCAACGGGGCATTTGCAATCCGGGGTGTCAAGATCATTGAGGGAAGCAATGGACTGTTTGTTTCCATGCCAAGCTATAAGGCTGGGAATGAGTACAAGGACATCTGTTTTCCTATCACGCAGGAATGCAGAAAACAGCTCCATGAAGCTGTCATCGGAGCTTATGAGCAGGCAATTTCGCAGGGGCAGGATACGGTAGCAAAGCATCATGGGATGCAGGCACCGGAAGGACAGCCGATGGAGATGGCAGGAATGTAACAGGATAAAACCAGAGAACATAGAGCAGACCGCACAGAAACGGTCCGGCAGATCATGAGAAAAATTGGAGGAAAAAAATATGAGAAATATGATGAAAAAAGCAGCACAGAATGTAAAGGCAGTTGCCGTGAGAGCAGGGATGTTAATGAAGGATACCAAGGGCGAGAACTATGTGGATACGGCGGTCAAAATCCTGATCGCAGTCGTTCTCGGCGCACTGCTCCTGGCAGGTCTTTATGCACTCTTCGGGGATGTGGTGATGCCTACCCTTACCCAGAGGATTCAGGACATGTTCAACTATGCAGGATAAGGAACACCGGTCCAAGACAGGGAAACAGGAAAAATAACAGAATGATATGGAGGAAAACAGATGCCTAGAAGAGCAAACACACAGACACAGCAGGAAGCAGTACAGGAAAATGCCGCAGTGCAGGCAAATACAGGGGCAGACATGCAGATGGAGGCTGCCATCACAAAAACACAGCCGGAAAAGGGTGTCCTTGCCCTTGCCGATGTAAAAATCGGGGATTTCATGACGATCCGAAATGTCAGAATCAAGGAAGATGACTACGGGCTGACGGTTGCCATGCCGAAAACAAAGGCAGGAGCAAATGAACAGTACAAGGATACGGTGTTCTTTGCCGACAGGGGAATCAAGGAAAGATTTGACCAGACGGTACAGAAAGCGTATGAAACTTTTATGCACCAGCAGACGGATCTGGATGAGGAACCGGAGGAGGCAGAGGAGCTGGAACAGGAAGAAAGTGGCATGAACATGGGAATGTAGCATGATCAGGCTGGCTTTCTTTTTTTCTGCCCTGTCTTTGGCGGCGGTCATGGATATGAGGACAAGGACCATCCCGGACTGGCTGGTCGTTCTGGTGGCACTTACCAGCATGCTGCCACCGGGACAGCCCAATCTTTTGGGAGTTCTTGCAGGACTGCCGCTGCTCCTCGCAGGGATTACCATAGGAGGAATCGGCGGAGGGGATGTGAAACTCATGGGGGCATGCGGCCTGGTTCTTGGAGCGAGCCAAGCGCTTACGGGACTGTTTCTTGCATTGTGCCTGCTGGTGCTGTGGCATGCGGCAGGGAACATGGGCAGAAAAAAGAACAGAAAGAAACAAAAAGAGGAGAAGGAACAGGCATACCCGCTTGTTCCGTTTCTTTTTGCAGGAATGCTGATTGGTATCTGGATAGGAGGTTAAAGAATTGAAAAAGAAATTATTACTGGCAGGGATTGTGGCACTGCTTGCAGGAACTGTCATGGCAGCAAGAAAGAAAAAATATACGGAGACATCGAGATAGGAGGAGAAGAGAATCATGAAACTGTTAAAAAACCGTACTGTTCTTGGGGTACTCTGCATTGCAGTGTCCCTGCTCATCTGTTTTGCAGTGACACCGCTTGTCAATGCCGGACTGTCCCAAAAGACCACAATCGTGCGTTTTGTAAAGGACGTTAAGGCAGGCGAAGAGATCAAAAAAGGAATGCTGCTGGAAGTCGAGGTGGGAGGTTACAACCTGCCCGAAAATGTGTTAAGGAGCATCACGGAGGCGGAAGGAAAATATCTGACCGCAGATGTTTATGCAGGGGATTATATCGTAGCAGAAAAAGTAGCGGACGAGCCGGCTGCAGAAAATAAATACCTGTACAACTTAAACGGGGAAAAACAGGCAATCTCCATCACTATCAGTTCTTTTGCGGAAGGACTCTCCGGCAAATTAAAGAGCGGGGATATCGTGTCGGTCATCGCACCGGATTACCTGGGCAGCGGCGAGACAGTCATCCCGGCAGAATTAAAATATGTGGAGGTCATCGCAGTGACGGCAAAGTCCGGCTATGATGCCAATACACAGGAGCAGGAAGAGGAGAAGGAGCTTCCGTCCACCGTCACGGTGTTAGTCAGACCGGAGCAGAGCAGACTGCTGGCAAGGCTGGAAGCAGAGGGAGAAATCCACCTGTCACTGGTATACAGGGGAGACAGCCAGAAAGCCGCACAGTTCATTGAAGCACAGGATCTGGTGCTGGAGGAGCTTCTGGAAGAAACCGCAGAGGAAGAAGAGGTATCTGTTGTAAAAAATGAGGTGCCGAGGACAGGCGGGGAAGCGGATGCAGTGACGGCAGAAGAAACCTCGGCAGACGAGAAAAATGATACGGATATGGAGGAATAGTGTTTGAATTTCATGAAAAATTCTTTGTTCCAGAGAAATCTGGAGCAGGAAAGGGAAGAAGAGATGCCGGAAGAGGGAGGCGTGCTTGCCGTGTGGGGCAGCCCTTCCTCCGGCAAGACGGTGGTGTCTGTGAAACTGGCAGAGCATCTGGCAAAGAAAAAAAGAAATGTCATCTTAATCCTTGCGGATATGGTCACGCCGCCGCTGCCCTACTTATGCGCACCGTCAGACATTGAACAGGACAGGTCGTTGGGGAGCATTCTTGCCGCATCCCATGTGACGGAAAACCTCATCAAGAAGAACTGCATGTTCTACCGGAAGAATGATTATCTTTCCATGGTCGGGATGTTAAAGGGGGAGAATGTGTTCACCTATCCGCCCTATGAAAAAGAGCAGGCGGCAGAACTGCTCCAGCTTGCAGCACAGATCGCACCGTATGTCATCGTGGACTGCACCAGCAATATCGCATCGGATATCCTGTCGGCAGTCGCATTGATGGAGGCAGATACGGTATTAAGGCTGGCAGGGTGTGACTTAAAATCCATCAGTTACTTATCCTCCCAGCTTCCACTGCTCTCAGACCACAAATGGGATGCCGACAAGCAGCTAAAGGCCGTGTCCAATATCAGACAGCAGGAGGCGAGCAGCCACATGGAACAGATCCTTGGCAGTGTGTCGTTCCAGATTCCGCACAGCAGTGAGGTGGAAGCACAGTTTTTAGAAGGGGAACTGCTTGGGGAACTCGGCTTGAAAGAGAGCCGGACATTCCGCAGGGAGATAGAGAAAATCAGCAGGGAGGTATTCGGGGTATGAAAAACAACCAGAATCTGTTCTTTTCCCCGGAGGAAAAGGGAAGGGCGTTTTCGGATGTCTTAAAAGAGGTGCAGGAGTATATCTCCAGCAAATATTCCACGCTCATGGTAGAAGGCGGGAGCGAGGAAGTAAAACAGCAGGTCAAGCGGTACATCACAAAGTATATCTGCGACTACCGCATCACGGTAAAGGGAAAAACACAGGAACAGTTGATCGATGACCTTTACACGGAAATGGCAGAGTTTTCCTTCCTCACCAAGTACATTTTTGGAACCGGGATAGAGGAAATCGATATCAATTCCTGGCGGGATATCGAGATACAGTACAATGACGGCAGGTGTGAAAAGCTGGAGGAACACTTCGAGTCCCCGGAGCATGCGGTCAATGTCATAAGGCGCATGCTCCATGTGTCGGGCATGGTGTTGGACAATGCCTCCCCTGCGGTGTTAGGGCATCTGAGCAAAAATATCAGAATCGCCGTGTTAAAGACGCCGCTCGTGGATGAAGATGTGGGGATTGCAGCGTCCATCCGTATTGTCAATCCGCAGAGCCTGAAAAAGGAAAACTTTGTGGATGGCGGCACCGCAACAGGGGAAATGCTGGATTTTCTGGCAGAGTGCCTGCGTTATGGAATCAGCATCTGTGTTGCAGGAGCAACCAGTTCGGGAAAGACCACGCTTGCAGGCTGGCTGCTTACCACCATACCGGATGGAAAGCGCATCTTTACCATCGAAAACGGCAGCCGTGAGCTGGCACTTGTAAGGGAAAAGGATGGAAAAGTGACCAACAGTGTCATCCATACGCTGACCAGATACAGCGAAAATGAAAAGCAGAATATTGATCAGGACATGCTCCTCGATATGGCACTGCGTTTCAACCCGGAGATCATCTGTGTCGGGGAGATGCGTAGTTCGGAGGCGTACACGGCACAGGAATCGGCAAGAACCGGTCATACAGTGCTTACCACGATCCACAGCAACAGTTGTGAATCCACTTACAGCCGAATGAGGACACTGTGCAAGAGAAAATATGACATGGATGATGAGGTGTTGATGGACCTTGTAACGGAGGCATTCCCTATCGTGGTGTTCACCAAGCAGCTTGAGAACCGCAAGAGAAAACTCATGGAAATCATGGAGTGTGAGATCACGGCAGACGGAAAGCGGAAGTTTAACCCGCTGTACCGCTATGAGATCACCGAAAACCGGATGGAAGGGGACCGCTTTATCATTAACGGCACGCATAAGAAGGTGTGCGGAATTTCCGAGAGCCTCAAAAAGAGATTTTTGGAAAACGGCATGCCAAAAGATGTGCTGGAAAGAATTGAAAAAGGAGGGGAGAAAGCATGCTGACATTACAGGTCATTGCCTGCATCGGGATCATTACAGGGGCATTCCTGCTGTTCCACATCCGGCTAAATGACTTTACGGGGAACATTTTCCACAGGCTTTTGGACGCACCGAAAGGAATCCGTGAGGAGATACTGGAGGAAACCAAGCGCAGGAAAAAATCCTATTTCCGAAGGGAAATCGAGGAAGTACAGGCAATTTTGAAAACAACGGACAGGGAGGAGCTGTTCCCGCTTTTATGCACGGCATCCCTCCTGATGCTTGCCGCAGGAGCAGCCATTGCCGTCATGATCGGAAATGTTTTTTTAATTCCGGTGCTGGCGTGCGGATTTTTATTTCTGCCGTTCTGGTACATCAGGCTGACCGCATCCCATTTCAAAAAGGATGTGTCATCGGAACTGGAAACCGCACTGTCCATTATTACAACGGCATACCTGCGAAGTGAGGACATCCTTACTTCGGTGGAGGAAAACCTCGAATATTTAAATCCGCCGGTCAAGACCGTGTTTGCAGATTTTGTGTCAAGAATCCGCCTCATAGATCCAGACCTTGAAGCAGCCTTGGAGGAGCTTAAGGGAAAGATTGAAAATGATGTGTTCATGGAGTGGGTGGATGCCTTAAAGTCCTGCCTGTATGACAGGTCACTAAAGACAACGCTGACACCGATCGTGGCGAAACTGTCGGACATGCGCATCGTGAATGCAGAGCTGGAATATCTGGTATTTGAACCCAGAAAGGAATTTATCACAATGGTGGTGTTGGCAGTGGGGAATATCCCGCTGTTATATTTCCTGAACCAGTCCTGGTACGATACGCTCATGCATACCATCCCCGGACAGATTATGCTGGCAGTTACCGGCGCAATTATTTTTGTTTCCACGGCATGCGTCATAAAACTGACAAAGCCGATTGAATACCGGACATAAGGGGGAGGGATAAATTGAAAATCGTACTGATAGTTGTATTCATCCTGACGGCATGCGGACTGTTCCTTCTGCTGTCGGGCATCTTAAAGCTGCCGACACTGCGGACCGGCAGGGCGATGATGCAGTCAGGGAAGAAAGAAAAGAAACTGCAGAAAACACTGGATGCGTTCTACATGGACGGAGCGGCATACTTAGGAAAATACATCGGGATGAATGCCTACAAAAAAAGCAGGATGCAGAATGTCCTAAATGCGGCAGGACTTAAGATGACACCGGAAACCTATATGGCGTATGCCTATCTGAAGGCAGGGAGCATTTTTCTCCTGATCCTTCCGGCACTGCATGTATTTCCGCTGCTTGCCATCATGCTCGTGCTTTTAGGAGTCATGGTCTACTATAAGGAGACAAGAAAAGCAGAAGAGCTGGTAAGGGAAAAAAGAGAGCAGATCGAGGGAGAGCTGTACCGTTTTGTTTCCACCATCACACAGGAGCTGAAAAACAGCAGGGATGTACTTTCCATGCTGGAGCATTATAAGGAAAATGCCGGGGAGATGTTCCAGAAGGAACTGGACATTGTGTGTGCCGACATGCGTTCCAGCAGCTATGAGGCAGCACTCACCCGTTTCGAGGCAAGGCTCAATTCCCCGCAGCTCTCCGATGTGGTCCGTGGACTGATTGGTGTGTTAAGAGGCGATGACGGTGCAGTGTATTTCCAGATGCTCACACACGACTTCAAGCAGGCAGAACTGCAGAGGTTAAAGGCAAAGGCAGCAAAAATCCCGCCGAAAATCCGTGTCTTTTCTTTTGCCATGCTCTTATGTTTCCTTGCAACCTATTTTGCCATCATCGGCTATGAGATCATAAAGTCCATGGGAACACTGTTCTGATAAAAGCGCAGGAAGGAGAAAGATTGAAAAATAAAATTTTTCAATCGCGAGATTTGTGTCTGCGCGCACTTGACACAAACTCGTTATGCGCAAAAAGCGTGCGCAGAAATGAGGCAAAAAATGAAACGGATTTATAAAATCATGAGGGACAAAAAGGGAGAGGGATATATCGATGCGGCAGTCGTTGTATTCTGTGTGATGTTTGTCATTGCCCTTGGCGTCAGGATATTCCCGGTTTTTATCACGAAGATACAGCTTGACAATTTTGCAGACGAGCTGGTGAGGGAGGCAGAGATCAGCGGCAGGGTTGGAAGTGAGACAACCGCAAGGCAGAGAACCTTGGAGAAAAAAACAGGGATACATCCAGCCGTAAGCTGGTCAGGGACCGGAAAAATCCAGTTGAATGAAGAGGTGACGGTAACACTGACGTTACAGAAAGACCTCGGACTTTTTGGAAAGTTAAGGTCGTTCCCGGTAACCATAAGGGCGAGGGCATCGGGAAAGAGTGAGGTGTATTGGAAATGAGAAAATGCTATCAGAGTTTCAAAAGACTTCTGACAGGGCAGGAGGGAAGCATGGCTCCGGTTGCTGTAGCTGCAGCGATAGCCATGCTTTTTATTATCCTTGGTGTTTCAGAATACATGCGCCTTGTCATCACGGCAGCCGGAATCAAAGATGCCATGGAATCTGCCGTAGTTTCCGTGGTAAACGACAATTACAATGAAGTTTATCATGGTGTCAGGGAAGGATATGCTGCAGGATATGAGCCGGACGATACGGGATTTGCGGCATCCGTGGACCATGGGGATATCTATGGCAGGATGTGTTTTCTGCTTGGTCTGGAAGAGGATGGGAACAGTTATGTCCGCTATAACAACAGTGGTGAACTGGAGTACAGGCTCAAAAATCTTTCTGTGGACATCCACAACACGGCACTGGCATCGCCGGGAGGAACTTATTATGCGGATGCAGAGGTCACGATGGAAGTGCCTGTGCGTTTCGCAGGAAAAATCTTGTCGAATATGTCGGTCAGGTTGAAGGTGAGGGCAGCCTACCGGGAGAAATTTTAGTAACATGTTACAGATATCGTAAGACTTATTACATTTCCATAGACTTTCCAGACGTTCTATGGTAGCGTGTGAACTACGAAAATCAATCAATCGAAAAAACATAAGGAGGGAATGCCATGAAAGATAAGACAAAAAAGTGGCTGGCAATCGCAGGACTTCTCGCAGTATGTGCAGTGCTTGTGTTTGGAATCAGCAGAGTGCTCTACCATGAGCCGGACAGGGAGGCACAGGCCGTGGAGAGAGAATCAGAGGAGACAGAACTTTTTGTGGAGACAGAAACACCGGAACCTGTGCAGGCAGAAAGCACAGAAGCAGAGACGGAAGAGCCGCTTGTGATCGAGACGGAGACAGGGACTTCCGTAAATGACAGGGAGCAGGAAATTCAGGAAACCCCGGAGAAAACAGAAGAGGAAAAACCGAGTGAGCCGCCTGCACTGTCTGAGGGAACAGCCACGAACCAGCCGGATACACCGCCGTCCTACGAGGAGGAAAAACAGGAGGAACCGGCTCCGGCAGAGAACCAGACACCAAAGACAGGTGATACCAAAGACGGCATGGTATATGTGGAAGGCTTCGGATGGATTACCGATGAAGGGGAAGGCTCAGGCACCTACGCAGATGACATGTATGAAAATGGCAATAAAATCGGAATCATGGACTAAGTTGGTGACAAGAAATGTTGTTTGATATAAACTGATAACAAGCGGACAAGGAGGCTCTTGGATTATGTACAAACAACGTATATCATATGCAGATTATGTGGAAGAGGTAGAAAGATTATATAAAATTGAAAGAAGAGAGATTTATTTTGGTTTTGTAATCCGAGATTTTATACAATCGATCCTTACAGAAAGTGAACAATTGGTAGCAGTTTGGGATAACAAAGGATACAAGGATGATACCAAAAATCCACTTCATAAGCGTAAAAATTATGCGGATTCACATAGCTTGCAGGATTTTATTATCGTTCCGGAACAATATAGCTATACGAATACTACAAAACCATATGTTTCGATTGAGCTGAAAAAACCCAATTTGGAAAATTATCAAGGGTTAGAATTGGGAAAAAACAAAAAACAGATAGAAGCAGAGTTTGAATATTGTGATTTTATTATTTTGACAGACTGTGTTACATGGATGTTCCTAAAAAAAGATGAACCTGTAAAAGATGAAAAAGTTGTTTGTCTGATACAGGAGGGAAAATGGTTACAAATGGAACAAAGGGATTCCAATAACGAGCGTATGGGGAACATTCATATGAAGGAACCAGAGCAATGGGATGATTTGGTTAATACGATTAGAACATTTGTAGCAGAAGCCAAAAAACAGAGAAAAGAATAATGTGTTAGTGAAAAGCAGATTCGTAAAAACGGTCTGCTTTTTTTGTGAGGAAAAAGAGATGAAGTTATTAAAACAAGTAGTATTGCTTCTTGCAATTATGCTTGCCATGGCAATGCCGGTATCGGTTTATGCAGCCGGGGAAGGGAACATCGACAATGGCGGTGGAGGTATGGGAGCAGGAACGGGAACTAATTTTTGGAGCAGCCACGATGAGGGTGTGCGCGTAACGGTAATCAGAGCCAGTGATGGTGCAGTTGCATCAGCATCCATTGACCTTACCAACAAGCATCCGACTGATATCCGGGTGCATTTTGGAAAAGTAAGCAAGACTTCCTACAGGAATGGCGCAGGACTTTCTGCAAGGATGGGAGGCTATACATTTTATAATCCAGCACAGTCCCTGCCACAGATTATCAGTACTTTAAGAGGAGGGGCAAACCTTGCAGCCATCAAACAGTACTTTACGGACGAGCAGGTGATCAGAGCCATTGCAGGATATGTCGGCATGGATTTCCAGACGCTGACAAACGGAGAGTACAAGCTGTTATTAGAGCCAATCGCATATGTGACTTTTGAGGGAGTCCGGACTGCGTTTACCGCCACGGAAGCAGCAAAATACAATCAGTTAAGGGGCGGTTTGTTGCGAAAGAAAATGCCGTCCCTTTCCCATAAAAACCTGCCGCTTGCCATGTTTTTGGAAACATCGGATTTAGGGTATCCGGCTTGGAGCGGTTCTAAGACAGAGAAAGCAAATGATGAGGATATCATCCGCGCATTAGGACTTGGCATCGTGCGGTTTAATGAGGTGATCACACCGGAAGTCATCGAAGCGGACTATGAATACCGTGTGGATACGGATGTGATAACGGCGGTCACAGTCAGTGGAGGACAGAGCGATCCAGACAACTCCGTCACCGTGACATTTTCTATCCTGGGAAGAAGCTACAAGGTTGAAAACGTGTATTACCCGGAGGATGGACAGCAGCTCGTGTGGGTAAAATGGCATACCCCATCCACAGAACAGCATATCACGATTAGCGTGACCGCCAGCGGAGGCAGTGCATCCGTGAGTCGGGGAACCATCACGGCGAACATTGTGGATCTGGATGACAATCCACCGCCCAATCCTGTTGCAGATGACAGAAATGATGGATACCGGAAAGAGAATGCAGTGATGCCTGTAAATCCAGAAAAGACACAGGCGGCATGGAGTGTCTGGAAAGCCAAGTGGAAGGAAAAATGGGTATGGCACAGTGACTGGAACTGGGAGTCAGAGGACCATTCGGCAAGCTGTGAGGCAGGATGCACACAGAGCCATGGACACTGGGAGGATGATGGCGAGTATGTGGATGAAGGCTGGTGGGAATTTGAAGAGAAACATTATTCGGCATCCCTGACTGCGGATATGCATCTGGTCACCGATGAAAAGGCACCGACAGCAAATGGCATAGTTACAAAAAGCGGGTACGGTGTGAATGTCTCCCTGAGTGTAAGGGCATCAAGCAGCCAGACATCTGCAACAACGGCACCGCAGACGGCAGTCAGTTATTTCCCGGAATTTTATTACGAAACCTACTGGCGGCTTTTAGAGAGAACCCGAAATGGATACAGTGCGGTCTTTGAATTTAAGAATAATGAGTATTCCACTCATTACCGGAGGACACATTTCACACCGGTCTGGATGCCGGACGGGGAGTACCGGGTATATACTTATCTGCTTGACTGTTGGACACCGGATGGAATGCTTTCCATGAACCTGTCAGACGCTGTGCAGATATCGGGAAGCCTGTGGGATGACTGGCATATCGCACCACAGAATGTGAGGTAGGAAATGGGATATGAGAGAATCCAAAAGCCGGAAGGACTGCTCTACCATTACACTCGAAAAGAAAATCTGGAATCCATCTTAAGGGATGGAAGGATACGGAAATTTTGTGACAGGGAAACATGGTTCACAAAATCCCTTGCAGATACGCTGCGGCTTATGTCACTCACGGTGATGCAGGAGGGAGCAGCTTATTATGATGCGAGGGGCAGGCTGCAGCGTTACCCGGCATTTGTGCCGGAGGATTATGTAGTTTTAGAACTTACCCCGCGCTACCAGAGCGGGGAATGGGTGATCTGGAATCAGGAACTTCCACCTAATGCGCCGGAGTCCGTAAGGGAGCTTGCGGAGGAGTTCAGCCACTTAAAACTCGGATACCGTGGAGATTTAAAGTTCTGGGAGAATCCTGTCATTTATGAGATGACAGACCTTTTGGAAGAACCGGAGCAGACCAGTGAAATGAAAATGCAGTAAAAAAACAGAAAAAAGGAAAGGAAGATCAGATGAAGAAAAAGAAATGGATGATGATGGCAGTGATGGTGCTTGCACTTACGATGATGTTTGGAACTACAGTATATGCGTCAGGAAAAGGGGACGTGGCAGGAGCAATCGAGGGTACATGGCAGGATGCCTCCGCACAGATCAAGACAGTAGTCAATAAGGTGGTGTTCCCGGCAATCGACCTGATACTTGCCGTATTCTTCTTTGCAAAGCTGGGTACTGCATACTTTGATTACCGAAAACACGGGCAGTTTGAATGGGCGGCACCCGCAATCCTGTTTGCGTGTCTGGTGTTTACGCTGACGGCACCGACCTATATCTGGAAAATCCTTGGCATATAGGGGATGGTGAGAAAGAAGGTGTCAGATGTTTATATTTGATTTTGTTGCGGAAACCGTACTAGACCAGATCATCGACTGGCTGTATGGGAAGATCGTTGGATTTCTCAATGATTTTTTTGCAATGATGAACAATATGGGGGTGGAATTGTTTGACCTGCCGTGGGTGAATGCAATTACCACTTTTTTTAGTTGGCTTGGCTGGGCATTGTTTGTGGTAGGGCTGGTGGTCGGAGCTTTTGAATGTGCCATAGAGTATCAGGGAGGAAGGGGCAGTATCAAGGATACTGCCTTAAACTATGTCAAGGGATTTATGGCGGTCAGCCTGTTTTCCATTCTTCCGGTCAACTTATACTCCCTAAGTGTGTCGCTGCAGAGTTCCTTCGGATCGGCATTATCCGGCATTACAGATGCGGAAAGCATCGGGATGACTGCACAGCAGGTGCTTATGTCAGCCGCCATGCCGGGAGTGGGGAATCCGATCCTGCAGATATTCTGTGCCGTGATGATGGGGTATGCCGTGATAAAAGTGTTTTTCGGAAACCTGAAAAGAGGAGGCATCCTGCTCATACAGATCGCAGTTGGAAGCCTTTATATGTTTTCTGTTCCAAGAGGATATATTGACGGTTTTACCCAGTGGTGCAAGCAGGTCATTGGAATCTGTCTCACCGCTTTCCTGCAGTCCACCATGCTCACGGCAGGACTCATGATCTTCAAGGACCATCCTCTGCTTGGTCTGGGTGTCATGCTTTCCTCCACGGAGGTGCCGAGGATTGCCGGACAGTTCGGACTGGACACCAGCACAAAGGCAAACCTGATGAGCGGAGTTTATGCAGCGCAGACAGCCATCAACATTTCAAAAACGGTTGTCAAAGCAGTGGCAGCATAAGGCGGTGAAAGGATGGAGAAAAAGCTGGGGAGTCTGTTCGATGGGATCGGGGGATTTCCATTGGCAGCAAAAAGAAATGGCATACGACCTGTGTGGGCGAGTGAGATAGAAAAGTTTCCCATGGCAGTTACCATGTACCGGTTCCCGGAGATGAAACACATGGGAGACATTACAAAACTGCATGGGGAAAACCTCCCGGTTGTGGATGTGATAGCCGGGGGTTCGCCATGTCAGGACTTATCCATTGCCGGGAGACGCGCAGGACTTGCGGGGATGCGTTCCGGTCTCTTTTTAGAGCAGGTACGCATCATAAAAGAAATGCGCAGGCAGGAGGAAAGGAGGAAAAACAGCAGTGGAAGGAGAGCAGATGTCCCTGTTCGACCTCGGTATATGGTCTGGGAAAATGTGCCGGGAGCCTTCTCAAGCGGAGAACCAAAAGGAGCAGATTTTAAGAGAGTCCTCGAAGAAGTCTGTGGTATATCGGAGGAGTCCGTATCTTTACCTGGACCGCCGGATGGGGCATGGACTCCTGCCGGGATTATTCTGGGACAGGAATTCTCTGTTGCTTGGAGAGTACTGGACGCTCAATTTTGGGGAGTCCCCCAGAGACGCAGAAGAATCTTCCTTGTCGCAGATTTTGGAGGCCACAGTGCCGGAGAGATATTATTTGAGTCCGAAAGCGTGTGGAGGCATTATCAGGAGAGCAGGGAACAGAGGGAAAAAGCTGCCGCCGATCTTGGAGGCGGCACTTTTGATGCAGGCACAGGAGCCGACATCGTGTGTCTGATGGATCAGGGAGGACAGCGGATGGATGTGTACCGGAACCTTATCGGTACACTTCTGGCACACAGTTCAAGCACACCGCCCATTATCATGGCGAGCAGTCAGGCAAATGCAGAAATCGGGATCGGATACTGTCCGACCATTACAGCAGCGGCAGGGATGGCAGGCAATAACCAGCCGATCCTGTTTGACAATCACGGACCGGACACCCGCTACAGCGGACCGGTGAAAGTGGCACAGACCATTACTTCTGCACTGGGGACGGGAGGCAACAATACGCCGCTTGCTGTTCATGGAGAACCCTACTGCATCGCCGGAAATGTCATCAACCGTCAGGATAAAAACGGGGGAAACGGCTGCGGCTATCAGCAGGGAGTCAGTTATACGCTGACAACAGAGGACAGGCACTGTGTGGCATACACGGATGACCTGCAGAGAAAAAAGCGTGTGAGGAAACTCATACCGCTTGAGTGTGAAAGACTTATGGGATTCCCGGACCACTGGACGGACATTCCGGGAGCAAGTGACAGTGTCCGGTACCGGGCATTGGGAAACAGCGTGGCAGTGCCGTGTGTGGAATATATCCTCTGTGGCATTGCTTATTTTTTAGAAAGACAGGAGGGAGAACGGGATGTACATATACCCGGATAATCTGAAATCGAAAGCGAGCATGTGGCTGTGGGAGCTAAAAGACCTTGCAGTGACAGGAATCATCGTACTGATATCCGTGTTTGCATTTGCCTATGCAAAACTGTGGTTCCCGATGGTGATAGCAGGTGTATACGCATTTTTAACGATACAGGTGGAGGATACCACCATCTTAAAATTTATCCGCTATGCATGTGCGTATTTTTTGGTGGAACAGCAGCATTATGAATGGAGGTATACCGCAAATGAAACGGAAGAATGAACAGTCCACAAGGGAGCTGATGGGGACAAAAGAACTGTCGGATTACAGCATCCGCACCTACCGGAAGGACGAGCTGGTCTATTTTCTGATCCAGCCGAGCAACCTGTCCGTGTTGTCGGAGGAGAGCCTTTCCGCAAGAATCTATGGACTCATGACGGTATTAAAAGGCATCACAGAAATCGAGATGATGTGCTTAAATTCCCGTGAAAATTTTGAGGACAACAAAAGATATTTAAAGAACCGCGCGGAGGAAGAAACCAACCCGACTGTGCGGAAACTGCTGGAACTGGATGCAGGACACCTTGACCGGATGCAGGTGCAGATGGCAACGGCGAGGGAGTTTTTACTGATTATCCGGCTGAGAAACCAGAAGGAGAATGAGGTGTTCGCTTACTTAAACCGTATCGAAAAAATGCTGGTGGAACAGGGATTTACATCCAAAAGAGCGGATGAGGAGGACATGAAGAGGATACTGGCTGTTTACTTTGAACAGAATGTCACAACGGAAAAATTTGAAGAATTTGATGGAGAGAGGTGGATCATTTTAAATGAATAACAACAGAAAGAAAAAAACACAGACACAGACACCGGGGGAAGAGAGGCTTAAGTGTTTCCTTGATATGATCGCACCGTCCGTCATCCAGTTTTACACGGATCATTATATCTGCGGGAATACGTTCCGCAGTGTCTGGGCACTCAGGGAATATCCGACTGCAACGGATGAGCAGGCAATCCTGCGCCATCTTGGGGAAAAGGATGGCGTGACACTGCGTATCTATACCAGACAGGTCACACCGGCAGAGGAGAAAAAAATCATCAGCAATGCGGCAAACAAGAACCGCATGAAACAGGGAAATACAGAAAATTTACAGGAGACAGTCACGGCAGCGAGCAACCTGCAGGATGTGACCAACATCATTGCGACCATGCACCGCAACAGGGAGCCGTTACTGCATACGGCTGTGTATCTGGAGTTATCCGCAGCGGACATGGATAAGTTAAAGCTGTTGCAGACCGAAGTGTTGACAGAACTCATCCGTTCCAAACTGAATGTGGATAAGCTGCTGTTGCGCCAGAAGCAGGGGTTCTTATGTGTGCATCCGGCTGGCAGGAATGTCTTTCTGGAGCAGTTTGAACGTGCGCTTCCGGCTTCAAGTGTGGCGAACCTGTTTCCTTTTAACTACTCCGGCAAGACCGATAAGAACGGATTTTATATCGGGAGGGATAAGTTTGGAAGCAATGTCATTGTAGATTTCAACCAGAGGGCGGATGACAAGACGAATGCCAATATCCTCATCCTTGGAAACTCCGGGCAGGGAAAATCCTACCTGTTAAAACTGATACAGACCATCCTGCGTGAGTCCGGGATGAAAGTCATCTGCCTGGACCCGGAGCATGAATATGTTGACCTGACCGGAAATCTGGGAGGCTGTTTTGTGGATCTGATGAGCGGGGAGTATATCATCAATGTGTTAGAACCCAAAACATGGGATGAAAACGGCAGCCCGGAGGATACGGAGGCACCCTATGCATTCCGCTGTTCCTCAAAATTAAGCCAGCATATCTCCTTCTTAAAAGACTTTTTCCGAAGCTATAAGAATTTTACGGACAGCCAGCTTGACACGATAGAAATCATGTTGGCGAAACTTTATGAGAAGTGGAACATAAGGGACGATACGGACTTTGGCAGGCTTACGCCAAAGGATTACCCGGTCCTGTCTGACCTTTACGATCTGATGGAGGAGGAATACAAGCATTATGATGCGAAGAAGAAACAACTGTATACCGCAGAGCTTCTGCAGGAAATCTGTCTTGGACTTCACTCCATGTGTAAGGGAGCGGAGTCCAAATTTTTTAACGGACATACGAATATCACGGACAGCAGCTTCCTGACGTTCGGTGTCAAGGGACTGCTTCAGGCGAGCAAAAATGTGAAGGATGCCATGCTGTTTAATGTGCTTTCCTACATGTCTAATGAACTTCTGACCAACGGGCATACGGCAGCCTGCATCGATGAGTTTTATCTGTTCCTTACCAACCTGACCGCCGTGGAATATATCCGCAACTTTATGAAACGTGTGCGTAAAAAGGACAGTGCCGTCATCCTTGCCAGCCAGAATCTGGAGGACTTCAATATCGATGGAATCCGGGAGTACACGAAACCGCTATTTTCCATCCCAACCCATGTATTTCTGTTCAATGCGGGAAACATCGATTCCAGATTTTATATCGATACCTTGCAGCTTGAGCAGAGCGAATACAACCTGATCCGCTATCCGCAGAGGGGCGTGTGTCTCTATAAATGCGGCAATGAACGTTACAACCTCATGGTACATGCACCGGAGTACAAGGAGAAACTGTTCGGAAGTGCCGGAGGACGATAAGGCAGGGAAAAAGGAAGGAGGGATGCCAGACTATGGACATGAGGGAGCAGAAATTCGGCATTGAGATCGAGATGACAGGCATTACCAGACAGCGTGCTGCGGAGGTTATGGCAGCCTATTTTTCCTCTGTAGCCAGCTATGACGGTGGAAGCTATGAAGTGTACAGTGTCAGGGATGCGGCAGGCCGCAGGTGGAAAGTCATGTATGACTCCAGCATTGAGGCACAGAAAAAAGGCGGCGGTTATGCGGGGAGTGAGTACAAGGTAGAATTTGTTTCCCCCATCTGTGAATATGCGGATATCCCTGTCATACAAGAACTCATCCGGCAGCTCCGGCATGCAGGTGCAGTGGCAGGAAAGAATACAGGCATCCATGTGCATATCAACGCGGCACCCCATGATGCAAGGACACTGCGGAACATCACCAACATCATGTACAGCAAGGAAGATTTGATCTATAAGGCACTTCAGGTAGATGTAGAGAGGGAGCATCGTTACTGCCAGAAGGTGGAAGAGGACTTTTTGCAGGAACTGAACCGGAAGAAACCAAAGAGTCTGGAGGAAGTGAGCAGGATCTGGTACAAGGGGGTTGATGGAAGGCACAGGCATTACCATGAAAGCCGTTACCACTGTCTGAATCTGCACAGCGTGTTCCAGAAGGGAACGATCGAGTTTCGTCTGTTTAACTCCACTACCCATGCAGGAAAAATAAAGGCATATATCCAGCTCTGCCTTGCCATTTCTGCGCAGGCATTGAACCAGAAATGTGCCAGCCGGATCAAGACTGCCAGCACCAACGAAAAATATACATTCCGTACCTGGCTGTTAAGGCTGGGAATGATCGGGGATGAATTTAAGACGGCGCGGAAGTTTCTTCTGGAAAATCTGGAGGGCGGCATTGCATGGAAGGACCCGGAACAGGCTGTGAGACAGAAGGAAAGACTGCGTGCGATGAAAGAAAAGAAAGAACTGGAAATCGGACATGCACAGCAGGCAGACAGCATGGAAGAAGAGGTGCCGGAGGATGCACAGGGAATGAACATGACCATGTAAAAACAAAACGCAGAGAAAGGAAACAAGAATATGAACATGACAGGAAGAAGATATATTGCATACGGCTCGAACTTAAACCGGGCGCAGATGGCACTGCGCTGCCCCGATGCAAAGGTGGTAGGAACCGGGGAAATCAAGGACTATGAGCTGTTGTTCCGTGGAAACAGGAACGGGGCGGTAGCTACGGTGGAGCCGAAAAAAGGGGAGAGTGTACCGGTGTTAATCTGGGAGATTAGTCCGAGAGATGAGTTTAACCTGGACCGTTATGAGGGATATCCGAGACTGTATGGAAAAGAAATGCTGGAAGTGGAGCTGGATGGAAAACGGGAGAAAATGATGGCATATACCATGATGGAGGGGTATGCCATGGGAGTCCCTTCGGAACATTACCTTGCTACCATCCGCACCGGATATCAGGAGGCAGGATTTGATGAGGATGTTCTGATGGCAGGTGTTGAAAAGAGCAGGGAACGAATGAAACAGGAGATGGAAGCAGAGAGAATGGAGGAAGCACCATGGAGCCAGCAACTGCCGCTCTGATCGCAAGGGCAGCCATAGCAGCCGGAACCAATAAAAAAGTGTGGACAGGGATTGCCTCCGTACTGGCAGCCCTGTGTCTTCCGGTCATCCTTGCCGTCATGTGCTACATTAGCATTGCCTCCGGTGGAACAGAGCATAACCGGGCGGCAGTGCATCTGGCATTCGATGGAGGGGAAGCACCGGATGGAATGCCTGCGGATTATCAGGCTTATGTCAGCCAGATGCAGGAAAGTTTTGCGGAGCTGGATGCCATATTAGATGACATTGATGGCATGACAGAAGGGGAAGTGTGCGACAGGTATCTGGTCAAATCCGTTTTTTATTCTCTGTATTTCGGCGCAGACCGGGTACGGCTTGAGACGGATGATTATAAAAAATTCGCAGACTGTTTTGTGGATTATGAGGAACGGACACAAAACATAGAGCAGGAGGACGGGACCGTTACGCTGGAAAAATATACCGTGGCAGTTGCCATTGGGGATAAGACAAAAATCTTCCAAAAACTTGCATCCGACTATGGAGTTACCGCAACTTATGAACAACAGTCCAATGCAGTCAATGTGTGGTATGTGGCAAAGTATGACACGGCAGCCCCGACAGAGGGGGATGAATTTTCCGACTGGGGCGGCTGGAACGGGGCAGGGGATATCCCTGTGTATGATCTGCCGGCCAACGGGAATGGGAGTGATATCGTACAGCTTGCATTATCAAGACTGGGGCATCCGTACTCGCAGGCACTCCGCGGAACCGGGAATTATGTCGACTGCAGTTACCTGACGCTGTGGTGTTACAGACAGATAGGAATCTCCCTGCCGGGAACGGCGGCAGAGCAGGGAAGATATATGGTGGAGCATAACCTGACGGTTGCAAAGGAATCACTGCAGCCGGGGGACCTTGTGTTCTGGAGCCACAAACCAAACGGAAGATACATGAACATCACGCATGTGGGCATCTATGCCGGAGACGGCATGGTCGTGGATGCGTCCTATTCCAAAGGGAAGGTGGTGTACCGTCCCCTGTTTGATAACGATAAGCAGGTACTGTATGGCAGGCCGCAGTAAATTTTTTGATGCCGCAGGCATCTGTTTTCCGCCAGAAAATGGAAATAAAGGAGGAGCGATATGGCAGAAAAAGAAATAAAAATCACATTTGCCGGGGAGAAACTGGAGGCATTAAGTTTTTTTCTGGCAGAGCAGGGAGGAAAAACCGTGGAGGAGCTGTTGAAGAGCCATCTCGATAAATCTTATGAGAAAAATGTTCCTGCACAGGTCAGAAAATTTGTGGAGAGCAGAATGGAAACTCTACAGGAGACAGCAAATCAGGAGCAGGAATCCCAGAGAACGGGAGGCACAAGACAGCAGAGAGCATCCGGCAGACGGAGCAGGGAGACACAGAATCAGGAAGGGCAGCCGGGAGAGCCGGTGCCGGAAACCGTGGAAGAGACAGCAGAAAATACGATGAACATGGGAATGTGAGGAGGATAAGTGAACGGATATGAAGAGAAAATAAAAGACTGTCTGTTTCTGGAAGTGTGCAATGCGGCAGGCAGAGAGGAATGGGACGGACTGGCGCATCAGCAGAAGGAAAACCTCATGCTGGTATGCCGTCTCAGCGGGTATGACGAAAAGTTTCAGAGGGACTGCGGACTTGTCACCAGAGAGCAGATGGAGCATTTGGGGATAGAAGAAGAGGTGCTTTTTCAGGATGCATGGGCAAATATGTTTGCAAAACGTCCGCCGCTCCTTATGGATTTTGAGGATGCCTACGGGCATCACTATGACCAGAATATCCTTTCGATGGAGAAAAAACCGGAGAGAATCTGGAGGACGGATGCCGACTTTTATGTCCTTACCAACAACATGGATCATGGGGCGGTGTACATGATGGACGAGGCAACGCTGCAAAAATCAGCAGAAAAGCTGGATGGAAATCTGATCGTCCTTCCGGCATCCATCCACGATGTGTATCTTATGGTGGAGCGGGAAGGCCTGGACATGGAACGGCTGAGGAATGGGGTATATGGAGCAAACAGGGCGTTCCCGGATGCAGACTATCTGTCCGATGAGATTTACCGATATGACAGGGATACGCACAGGCTGTCTGTCATACCGGGGAGCGTGCAGGAAGAGCAGGCAGGAATGGTGCTGTATCAATAGTGTGTTTTTCTGAAAATAATTTCAACTGAGAGTTTAAATTTGGAGGTAAAGTGATGAAACAGGCAGTCGTTACAATCAAATATGATGAGGAAAAGTTAAATGCTGTGAAACAGTATATGGGAAAAAAGGACGCAGATTTTGATGCGGAACTGAAGGAAGTCCTTGGAAAAATGTATGAGAAATATGTGCCGCAGGCGGTCCGTGAATACATTGAAAGCAGAGGGGATGTGCCGCCTGCAATCAAAAAGGCAAACCGCCAGCAGGGAAAAAACAGTGCGGCATCCGGCAGTGCTGCGGAGAATGAGTAGGGAACGGAGGAAGCATGGACAAGATAAAGATTCTGAAAGTAGAGCCGGGGAAACCTCCCTGTGTGAAGGAGATTGCGAATGACTTTAAGGCAAGTCAGGAAGAGGTGGAGGGAGACATTGAGTGCGTTGGTTTTGGAGATGGATGTGTGGCAGTAATCAACGCTGAAGGAAAACTAAATGGAATGCAGCCGAACCGCAGGAATGGTGATGATATCATCTGCGGTCCATTTTTTATCTGCGGGGATACCCCGGACGGTGATTTCATTTCCCTGACGGAGCAGCAGATCGAAGAATATACAAGACGATTTGGAGAGATTGAGCAGTTTACAGGGCAGGAACCGGAACTGGAGCCACATATGACCATCCTCGCTTTTTAAGAAAGTGACAGGACAATGGAAAGGAAACGGCACAGACACCGCCGTGTGAGCCTGCGTGTGGCAACGTGTGCCGTTATTCTGCAAAACTGGATAAAGTGACCGATTAAGCTATATTCTGCCCTGTATGAGCCGATTTGGAGAAAATAACAGAAAACCCGGAGTGCGGAGGCATCCAAGACTCCGAAAATGGGGATGAAACGGGGCTGTAAAACAGGGTCGAAAATAGTGCAGGTTAAAGGGGTTATGCCGCAAAAGAGCGGCTTAACCCGTCAGACACCCACCGGCAGAGCCGTTGGGCAGTTCTAAGCATGGCATAACTTTTTTGGAAGATTCGGAAAGGTTATGCCATTTTTATTTTTGTTACAGTGCAATCAGGCAGTAGAGGCCGGCAGAAGTTATGCCTTTTGCAGAAACAGGAAAAAAGTCTATAGACAGAGGAAAAAGAAGGAGGAAATGAGTAGTCCCATGGGGTGAGGTGCGCACCACTACCAGAATGGGACGATGAAAGTATTGGAATTATTTGCAGGAACAAGGAGCATCGGGAAAGCCTTTGAACAACGGGGACATGAAGTATTCAGTGTGGAATGGTCAAAAGATTTTGAAAACATTGATCTGTATGAGGACATCAGCAAGGTGACGGCGGAGGATATCTTAAAACTTTTTGGAAAACCGGATGTCATCTGGGCGAGTCCTGACTGCGCTACTTTTAGTATTGCAGCGATCAGCCATCACAGAAAAAAGAATCCAGAGACAGGAAGTCTTGAACCGGTCAGTGCATATGCAAAATTCTGTGACAGGGTAGACAAACATGTGCTGGAACTCATTGAGCAGCTACAGCCAAAGTATTATTTTATAGAGAATCCGAGAGGCGGCATGCGCAAGATGGAATGGATGAAGAACCTGCCAAGATATACAGTGACCTATTGCCAGTATGGAGATAACAGAATGAAACCGACTGATATCTGGACGAATCATCCGAACCCTGAATTTCTGCCGATGTGTCATAACGGTGATTCATGCCATGTACCGGCACCGAGGGGAAGCAAGACAGGAACGCAGGGACTGAAAGGTTCGAGGGAGCGCAGTGTGATACCGCAGAAACTGTGTGAGCATATCGTAGATATTTGTGAGGAGGGATGAAATGAATACAAAAGCAATTTATACCGTTCACGAAAACGGAAAGGAACACTATTTCTTTTCGGAACATGCGGGAGGTTTCAGTTACCCTTTTGCAGTAGCTGATTTTCTGCATAGTCTAAAAGGTGTGCTGAATGACCCGATGTCTCCACAAAAAGGATTATGTGCAGCACCAATGCTGGAACAGATGAAAGGCAATTATTTGTTCCCGGAAGAAATAGAGGGAAAAGAATTGTTTACTGCGGTTAAAAAAGAGCAGATGTTTCAACTTGCAGTGAAAGAACAGGCATCATTTGGAATTGAAATCGATATGGAACAGGATACGGTATCATTCCATTTCCGGGAGGGAGAGGAAGAACTGCAGGAATTTTGTGACATAGGATTTCCAAGGCATGGAGAAAGGGGAGAGTATAGTGGTGAAACCTTTTATTATGCTGCGGATAATCTGAGAGTCAAAAATATGATGGACGGAATTGAAATGTCGATCAGTGCGGAAAACGAAGAAGCATACAGGAGCATGATATTAAAGGCTGTGCAGAAACAAACTGAGGAGCAGAGTACAGGAATGAGCCAGCAGATGTAAGGAGATGGAGGAGAATGGAAAAAGTCAGAAAAGCATTTTACGTTGAAGAAGAACTGCTGGGGCAGGTAGATGCCCTGTTACCACAGGCAGATGTGCGTTCACGAAATGAATTTGTCAATCAGGCACTGCGGTTTTATATCGGATATCTCACTTCGGAAAAAATAGAAAATTATATGCTGACAACCATCTCCTCTGTCATGCATGCAACGGTAAAGGACAGCGAGAACCGCATGGCTCGTGCAATGTATAAACTTGCAGTGGAAACTTCCAAGCTGTCCCATGTGATCGCATACAGCCATGGTGTGGATGAGCAGGCACTCGGAAAGCTGCAGGCGAAGTGTGCAGAAGAGGTGAAACGGATCAATGGAGCAGTGAGGTTTGAGGAGGCATATCAATATCAGCAGGGGGATCGTTTTTAAGAAATAATTTATTGAAATGCGGTAAGACTTACAGTATGATAAAAGAAAAGGAAGGAGTGGTACATGATGACACAGATGAAGGAACGGGCAGTTGAATTGATAGAACGTATTCCAGATGAAAAAATGTTTTATGTGATTAATATTCTTCAGAATCTTGAGGAAATGTCATCCAACAGACCTGCAGATAAGAAACAGGCAATGGAAGCACTCCAGAATGTGCTGAAGTTCAGCGGAAGATTACCAGAAGATTTTGACGCAGACAAGGAATTACAGGAGGCAAGGGAGGAAAAGTATGGTAATATTGGTTGACACAAATATTATTATAGATGCACTTGCCAATCGGGAACCATATGCTGATGATGCAAAAAGAATTATGGAAAAATGTGCGGCAAGGGAAATAACAGGAATACTTGCGGCACATAGCATACCAAACTTGTTTTATATTCTTAGAAAAAATTTCAGTCAGGAAGAAAGAAGATTTCTTCTGAAAAATTTATGTGAGATATTTCAGATTTCTGACTTGAATGAAAAGAAGATAGTAGCTGCATTGGAAAACAATGCATTTTCAGATTTTGAAGATGGTCTGCAGGAAGAATGTGCAGTTGAGTCTATGGCAGATTATATTGTTATACGAAATCCGGCTGATTTTAAGCATTCAAGAGTAAAAGTAATTCTCCCAGATGAGTTGTTGAGAGAGTTAGAAAAAAATTAATTATCAGAAGGGAATACAGGACCATTACTTCGGTAGTGGTCTTTTCTGTACTCTTAAAAGCTGTGAATTTATGAGGAGGAAACATAGTTGAAAGATTTTGAAGGGTTCATTAAGAACTATGCTACCAGAGATTTTATCTATTTTTTTGCAGAAAAATCTATTGAAATATATAAAAATCAAGTAGAAAAATTAGATGAACATTTGGTATGTAATATTACATTTCCTTTAAACATTATTCAGCATGGTTTTATACATAAGCAGGCAAAAGTCATGTTATCGGCATGGGATATTCCAAACATGGCATATCTTTCTATCACGAATTCCAATGATTACAGAAATGATATTATGACAGAACAATTAGCAGGAAGAGTGGTCAACCTGTATCGTGGGTATGAAAATAAGCATTCAGGAAGTGAATATATTGGAAATAATGGACTGCCTAGTATATTCAAATATTTGATGGGAATGTCATATGAACAATTTAAATACGCAAATCCGGCATGGATATATCAGAACTATAACCGCAATTACCATATGCTGATCGGTTCGCCTAATATTAACAGGGAAAAAATAGTTGATATCAATGTGATTACAAACGAATTATTTGGACTTACAGCAGAGGAATTGTTAGCAGTAGAATGGATTATCTGGTGGCTGTGTTCTATTCATCCAGATCCATTAAGCGCACCGGAAGAGTTATATAGAAAAAAAGAAAATAGCATCCTGACAAAGAAAAATCTGGAGCGGGTTATAAGTTATTATTCTGTGACCTATGAACAGGTGAGAAACTCATCATTGCGAAAACAGATTTTCTACAACAAACCATTTGTGATTACGCAAAAGACGAAAGAAACGATTGCAGTCAGTTTCTATTTGGTACAGATGATGATAGCAGATGGATTGTACTGGCTGATTCGGGATTACTATCACAACAATCATTGGGGAACCAAATTTATAATTGCTTTTGGAGAGATGTTTGAGGATTACTTTGAAGAACTGGCAGGTTTATATCTGCCCAAGAATTCATGGCATAAGATTCCAGAGGAAAGAAAAAAGAGTGCTGATTATTATGTTGAAGTGGATGAAGCGGTATTTTTGTTTGAATTAAAATCAGGATTACTTGGACTGGGAGCAAAACAGCAGGTGCCGGATGTTGGGCAGATTGATATATTTTATAACAGGAACATAAAAGAGGCATATGAGCAGTTGAAGGCATCAGAGCAGGAATATAAAGGAGAGAAACCTGTAATAAAGGTTTTTCTTTTGTATGAGAGTATGACCAATACACAGATGATAGTCGGCTCATTGCCGGAAATATTTGAGCAAGATCCAAGATGTTATATTATGACAATAGATGATCTGGAGATGCTTCTGGCAACCTATAAAAAGGATAAAAGCAGATTTGATGATGTTGTGAAAGCACTTGTTGAAAACAAAAGAGGAGGCAACGACTATAAGAGTGTTCTGGAAATATTGAATATATATCAGGCAGTTGGCGATATGCATTTTATTGGAGAAAGAGATTATTTCAATAAAATAGCAGAAAAGCTGAAAAAGGAATTAGGGACAGACCAATAAGGAGGACACCATGCCCAAACTTATCCTACGCTGCAACTACCTCAAAAACTCCCCGCCCGCACACCTTGCCAATTACATCAATTACATCGGCACCCGTGAAGGCGTGGAGAAGGTAGCCAGCACGACATCTTCGCTGCCAGCCACCGACCGGCAGAAAAGTCTGATTGCAGATATTCTGTCGAAGATTCCCGATGCGAACCGGATGCATGAGTATCACGATTATATCCAAAGACCAACCAGAGAAAATGCATCTGAGTTTATCACGCAGGCGCTGGAGAATAACCTTGACATCATAGCGAAAAAGAAAAATTATATGGATTATCTGGCAAACAGACCGGGAGCAGAAATCATAGGTACTCACGGTCTGTTTTCAAATGAGGGAGAACCAGTGGTGCTGTCCCGTGTGGCAGAAGAGGTGGCAAATCATCCCGGTGTGATCTGGACGAATGTCATCAGCCTGCGGAGGGAGGATGCCGAGCGGTTAGGCTATGACAGTGCCGCCCAGTGGCAGGCACTGTTGAGGAGCAGGGTGCAGTTGCTGTGTGAGAATTGTAAGATAGACAGCCGGAACCTGAAATGGTATGCGGCATTCCACAATGAATCCCATCATCCCCATGTGCATCTGGTGGTCTATTCTTCTGATCCGTCCGAGGGATACTTGACGGCAAAGGGAATTGATGCCATGCGTTCTGCATACGCACATGATATTTTCCGGCAGGAGTTTCTAAGCATCTATGAGAAGGCAACCGAACAGAGAAACCAGTTAAAAGAGCAGGCAGAAAAAAGTCTGCTTTTTTTGTTGCAGCAAATGCAGGAGGGAGTCTGTCATAATCTCAAGATTGCAGAGCAGATGCAGCTTTTATCCAGACGGTTAAAAAATACCGGAGGGAAAAAGGTATATGGATACTTGAAAGCAGATGTGAAAGCCATCGTAAATGACATTGTAGATGAACTGGAAAAGGAAGAGCGTGTGGCAGAATGCTATCAGGCATGGCAAAAAAGCAGGGAGGAGATACAGCATTACTATAAAGATTCGGAAATAGAGATGATACCGCTGTCACAGCAGAAGGAGCTAAAGAGCGTTAAAAACATGGTCATCCGTGAGGCAGTCCGTTTTGGAGAAGGGTATCTGTATCTGGAAGAAGCGGAAACGGGAATGGAACGGCTGGAAGAAGTATCCGAACAGCAGACAGAAAGCCTTGCCGCATTGCAGGGAGAGGACATGCCGGATATCCTGCCTGGACAGACGGAGATGGAGGAGCAGGAACCAGACAGGCAGGAAGAAGAGCATGGGGAATTCGTTTCTTATTTTGTCAGATGGACGGACCGGTATAAAGAAGCGAGGGAATATCTCTATGGCACGATGGAGGCAGAACCGGATGAGGAGGCAGCCCATGAGATCATGCTGGAAGAGGCAGAGCAGGGAAATGCGTATGCCATGCACGACATGGGAAAGATTTATGCACAGGGCATTGGATGTGAGGCAGACAAAGAAAAGGCAGATGTGTGGTACAAAAAAGCATTGGCGGCAATGCATTATGTAGAGCAGAAGAAAAGTAACACCTATCTGGAATACCGCATTGGAAAAATGTATCAGTACGGACTTGGTACAGACGAGAAACTGGAACAGGCAGGGGAGTGGTTTTCCAAGGCGGCAGCAAAGGAACATAAGTATGCGCTCTATTCCCTTGGCATGCTCTATCTGCAGGGGAAAGGAGTGGAGCAGGATGAGGAAACCGCATATAGTCTGCTGTTCCGTTCTTACAGCAAGGGAAATCCCTATGCGGCGTATGAACTTGGAAAACTGTATGAGACAGGATGCGGAACAGAGAAAAATCAGGAAAAGTCGGAAAATTGTTATCGTGTAGCCTTTCTAGGTTTTCTGAATCTTGAGAAAAGATCAAAGGATGATACGCTCTGGTATCGTATCGGCTGCATGTATCTGCATGGGATCGGGACAGAGGCAGACGAAACGAAAGCGGAACATTATCTGACAAAGGCATCTGATTATGGCAACACCCATGCCTCCTATCAGCTTGCCAGACTCTATATCAGACAGGAGAGCCAAAAGTTAAGCGGGGAGTCTGGGACAGCACCGGATTACGCAAAGATTGCAAAAGCGGTAAAGTGGCTGGAAGAATCAGCCGCACAGGAAAATCCGTTTGCGGATTATGCAATCGGACGGTTGTACAGGGAAGGCACACTGGTAGCAGAGGACATGGAAAAAGCAGTGTTCCACCTGAAACGTGCCGCAGATGCCAGAAACAGCTATGCACAGTATCAGCTTGGGAAAATATATCTGGAAGAGGACACTAAAAACATTCCGGCAGCCATACAGTATCTGACACTGGCTGCGAAACAGAAAAATCAATTTGCAGCATACAGGTTAGGGAAACTTTATCTTGCCGGAGAAGAACTGCCAAAGAACACGGAACTGGCACTGCATTATCTGAAGATGGCGGCAGACACCGGAAACCAGTATGCACAATATGCCCTTGGGAAAGTGTATCTGATCGGAAAGGATGTCCAGCAGGACAAGGAACTGGCATACGATTATTTTTTAAAATCCGCAGAGCAGGGAAATATTTATGCAGCGTATTTTTTAGAACACTGGAATGATATGCCACACCCCGATCTGTTCTTAATGGCAACAAGGCTCATGCGGCATCTGGAACATATCATCGAAGAGAATGTGGCTGGAAGAAAGAGTGGAGGACGCAGGCAGGGGATTGACAGAAAGCTGGCACGAAAAATCCGGCAGAAGAAGATTGCACAGGGACATGCCGTGGATGACCATGAGAACATGGTACAGACACAGTGATCACTGGAGGAGTGGTAGAAATGATGAGAGGAGGTACGATTGGGAGATTTTATTTACTTTACAGAGGAACAGAAGGAGCGTGCCAATGCAGTACAGATTGCGGACATCCTTCGCCGGGAGCATGAGGAGGTGGAGCGTTCCGGGAATGAATGGCGCTGGAAACGGCACAGGAGTGTGACTTTCCGGGGGAGCAGTTGGTATCGCCACAGCAGACAGGTTGGAAGCCATGCCATTGATTTCATGCAGGAATTCTTTGGGATGTCCTACCCGGAGGCGGTAAGCTACCTGCTGGATGGAGAACAGGGGCAGCTTATTGAACGGGGAAAAGGACAGGAGACAAAAAGAAAACCGGGAAGAGCGGAGAAAGGACGGCAGTCTGTAGAAAAAGAACAGACAGAGGAAAGAAAAGAACCGAAAGAGCCAAAGGAACTGAAACTGCCGGAGAAAAATCCGACCATGAAGAGAGTCTATGCATATCTTCTGCAGAAACGTCATATTGACAGGGAAATCCTCTCGTATTTTGCGAAGGCAGGAACCATATATGAATCTGCGGAGCATCACAACATTGTATTTGCCGGACTGGACAGCGAGGGGAAAATCCGGCATATCCATGTGAAGGGGAGCTGTTCTGACGGCAGGAGTTTCCGGCTGAATCAGGAAGGCTCGGAAGCTGCCTACGGATTTGGATACAGGGGAACCGGGAACAGACTGTATGTGTTTGAGGCACCCATTGACCTGTTATCATTTCTGTCCTTGTATCCAGAGAACTGGCAGGGGAACAGTTATATCACCTTAAACGGTGTGGCAGAGCATGCCATGCTGCAGGCATTGAAAGACAATCCCAGACTGGATACGGTTGTGCTGTGCCTTGACCATGATCCGGCAGGCATAGAGGCGTGCGGCAGACTGGCAGAGATTCTGGTACGCAATGGATATGGTGCGGTAAAGAGGTTACAGTCAGCCTGCAAAGACTGGAATGAGGATTTAAAAGGCAGATATGGTGAGGAAACAATTCCGGCACAGGAGCATCCGAGAGTCATGGAATGCAGGGCATGGACAGAGGTGCTGAAAGAAGTGACGGAATCCATCAACATCAAGTATGCCAACAGAAGTTATATCTGCCGTTATTATCAGGATATTTATAATGAACTGAAAAAGGGCAGGGGCAGGGAACAGCTTATGGATGCCTTTGACGGACCGGGGATGCTTTTGACCGGAGTGCTTGTGCGGTGCATGGAAAAAGAGGGAATCGCACTTGGCAGGGAAACTAGTGCAGACCAGATACTGGAAAATCTGTCAAAGCGTTATCAGCCGCATAAAGACAAGGGAAACTTCAACACCCGCATCCGGCAGATGCAGGCAGCCTTTGAAGAAACACTGGAGGTGTTCGATACAAAAGACTTAGAACAAAAAGAAGATCAGGAACTGCTTGCCAGAAAATGTATGAGCCTTGCGATGGAATGCATCCGGGCTCATATTTTTGTTGCCATCGACTGCGGGGAAGAGCAGATGAAGCCGGCAAAACAGACTGTGAAGGAACAGAAAATGGAACATCAGGAGGGAGGAATGATGCTATGCAGCCAGTCGTGATGCTGGTGATCGCAGGGGTGGCAATGTTTTCCGTGATTGGAGGCGTGTCACTTCTGTCACACTATTATACATTAAACGGAATCAAGAGCAGGACTGTCGGGGACGGTCAGCATGGAACGGCGAGATTTGCCACGAAAAAGGAAATCGCAGAAACCTATGTGCAGGTGCCCTATGAACCGGAGCTGTGGCGCAGGGGTGAGAACCTGCCGGCTGCACAGGGACTGGTACTCGGCAGCATGGAGCGGGCAGGAAAACTATACGCACTGGTGGATACCGGGGATGTGCATTGCCTGATGATTGGCGCGGCAGGAGTCGGAAAGACCGCACATTTTCTGTATCCCAACATTGAATATGCCTGTGCCTGTGGAATGAGTTTCCTGACCACGGATACAAAGGGAGACTTATACCGCAACTATGCAGGCATTGCAAAAAAATACTATGGCTACCATACGGCAGTCATCGATCTCCGTAATCCGACCAGAAGCGATGGTGACAATATGCTCCATCTGGTCAACAAATACATGGATGAGTATCTTGCAGACCATACGGACTTGAGTGCCAAGGCAAAAGCAGAAAAGTATGCAAAGATCACGGCAAAGACCATTATCTCCTCCGGTGGTACGGACAGTTCCAGCTATGGACAGAATGCATTTTTCTATGATGCGGCAGAAGGCGTGCTGACGGCTGCCATCCTGCTCATTGCGGAATTCTGCCCGGATGGAAAGAGGCATATCATCAGCGTGTTCAAACTGATACAGGATTTACTTGCACCATCCAAAGTGAAAGGGAAAAACCAGTTCCAGCTACTTCTGGCGAAACTCCCGGATACCCACAAGGCGAAATGGTTTGCAGGGGCAGCCTTAAATACAGCAGAGCAGTCCATGCAGTCGGTTCTCTCCACGGCATTATCCAGACTGAATGCTTTTCTGGATTCCGAGCTGGAGCAGATACTCTGTTTTGATACCGCCATCGATGCAGAGCTTTTCTGCAAACAAAAGACGGCGGTGTTTCTGGTCATGCCGGAGGAGGACAATACCAAGTATTTTATTATTTCTCTGATCTTACAGCAGCTCTACCGGGAAATCCTTGTGGTGGCAGACGAGAACGGAGGGAAACTGGACAATCGTGTGGTTTTCTTCTGGGATGAGGTCGGAACGATTCCGAAGATTGAAAGTGCAGAGATGATGTTCTCAGCGTCCCGATCCAGAAGGGTGAGTATCGTACCCATGATCCAGTCCTTTGCCCAGCTTAATAAGAATTATGGGAAAGAGGGTGCAGAAATCATTATCGATAACTGTCAGGATACCATCTTCGGAGGGTTCGCTCCGAACTCGGAGTCAGCGGAAGTGCTGTCAAAGAGCCTGGGCAACAAAACCGTCATGTCCGGTTCCATCAGCCGGGGAAAGAATGATCCGAGCCAGTCCCTCCAGATGATCCAAAGACCGCTCATGACAGCGGATGAATTAAAGTCACTGCCAAAAGGAAACTTTATCGTATCAAAGACCGGGACTCACCCTATGCGGACAAAACTGAAACTGTTCTTAAAATGGGGCATCACATTTGAAGAACCCTATGAGATTGAAGAAAAATCTGCAAGAAAGGTAGCATACGCAGACAAGCAGGAAATTGAAGAGGAGATCATACGGAGATATATGTGCTGTATGGAAGAACCGGAGGATACACCTGTGGAAATGGCAAGGACAGGAGGCATGCAGCAGACACCGCTGACGGACACCATGAAAAAGATGCGGCAGACCTTACGGACGGAAGATTAGGAGGCAGGGTGACTAGGAAAGAAATCTATGAAACAGAGCTGCCACACAGGGCTGTGGCGGTCTATCTGTATCTGGAGACTCGTGCGGACAGGGAGAGGACATGCTATCCGGCAATCGGTACCATTGCCAGAGAGCTGCACCTGTCTGTAAGTACGGTCAAGCGTGCAATCCATGATTTGGAGTGTGCAGGATTTATACAAAAAAAGCAGAGATGGCGTGAGAACGGAGGAAAGAGCAGCCTGCTCTATGAAATCATAAAATAGGCACAAAGGGATTACTGCGCCGGTCAGGTGGACTATGGTATGGTTCACCGTGGCCTGTGCAGGGAACTTTTCACTTTAAGGGGAAGAACAGAGAAAAGAAAATACAGTTGGCGATATGAAACATCAATATATTTTTTCGGAAAAAAACTAAGAATTGAAGTATTACCAGATGGATTATGCGGGGACTCATAATTTTATTTTCTAATCGTATTTCGTGCGGAAAAATCGTATTTCGTGATTTATATATTGTGCAAAACAGTAAAATAAAAAATAATGAATATGCAAGTTTAGAGTACTCATAGAAAAGAGGAAATAAGGTAACGAATGGTGGCATACTGAAGCTGATAGTGTTTATTTGAGGAGAGTGGTAATATGGTAGCAAAAAAATGGAAAGAGTGCTTTTAATAATGTGGTTTGTTAGTTTAGTTTTTGTGTGCATTATAGGTTATAGGGAAATAATCAATGCTGTACCATATGGTTTGGAAATGGCTTCAAAAATTGTAAGTGAAAACAATGGGATGGATGGAACCTTATATCAAAAAATCCTAACGGAAGCAATTCATTGTTATCAGATAGTAGGTGCATTATTGGTTATGTTAGGTGGTTTTGGAATAATTAAATCGGTATGCGCAATAAAAGAAAAACATAGATAATTGAGAAAATGTGCTGTCAATTTGATGGCACATTTTCTGTGTGATAATACAATTGATATTGATGTTTTGGACACTTCAATGAAAGATTTTAATTAAATTAAAACAGGTAGAAAATAAAAATTAGAAATGTTCGATATATAATGAGAAAGAAGGTGAGTGCTATGCTGGAAATTGTTGTCTGTGATGACGATATAGCAGATCTTGAGCGTGCAGTGAATATGCTGCATAAGATTTTTACAAGTCAAAAGATTGCTTATCATATTGAGCAATTTGCGTCTGCAAATCAAATGCTCGAAAATATCAGCAACATTGATATCGGAATTTTAGATATTTCGATGGAAGAACTGAATGGTATTAAACTGGGGAGAAAATTGAAGGAAAAATTCCCGGATGTGAAATTAGTGTATATTACGAGTTATGAAGAATATTGTATGCGGGTCATTAACGAAGTCCACGCATTTTCATTTTTATGTAAACCATTGGAATATGATAAATTGGAAATGCAGATGTGGGAGCTGCTGGATCAATTGCCGGATACCGGAGTAGAAAAGGATTTTTATAAAGTGACGGACAGCAATGGGAAAGAGTATCTGTCGATCAGATTGAAGCTCAGGGACATTTTATATTTTGAATACATAAAAAGATCAAGAAAAGTACTGATTGCGTTGGCTGATATCACATATGAGTATGACTGCATTTTTGAAAAACTGGTTGAAGAACTGCAGCCATATGATTTTGTTGTGAATTGCAGGGGAAATCTGGTTAATTTAAGGCATATTGAAAAAATAAAAGGCTTTACCATTTATCTGGATAATGGAAAAGAACTCCAGATTGCGCAAAAGAGAAGCAGCGATTTTAGAGAAGAAGTAAATAAATTTTTGCAGAAAAATTCATAGGAGAAACGATGAATACGATTTTACTGATATTATGTAATGCTCTTTCCTGTTTTATCATAAGTAACATACTGTTCCAGTTTATGAATGGAAAGTATAAAAGAAGCAGTCAAAATAGATATGTATATATTGTGATCGAGACTGTCACAGTGATTTTTACAACCTGTATCAATATGCTCAATCATTCCATATTAAATTTGGTGGTCTGGGGCGTGTTGACGGGGATAATAGCATATGCTCTGTATTATGAGGATATGGATAAACCATTAAGACGTATCATTGAATGTGAGGCATTGGTATTTTGCATGTCTGTTTGTGAATCATTAGGAGTGATTCTTTTACAATGTATTTTGCAGGCAGCAGATATAAAAAATGTGAATGAAACGATGCTTTACTGCCTTGAGGTAACATTTTCAAAAGTAATACTTATTTTTTTGTATTATACATTCATAAACAGGTTTGTGAAAAAGAGCGATATTCCTTATGCAAAGACACGGTACATCATGTATGGAATGATACTCCTGTACAATCTGATTAACATGGGTGTAATTGTAGAGAATTTTAAAAATGGAGAAGAAAATTACTTATGTGCAGTCAACATGGGATGTATTGTTCTGGCAGATCTATACCTCTTATATTTTGTTAAAATGGCAGATGAAAAGAACTATTACGAAAAGCAGTTGATCGCATTAGAGCAGCAGGCAAAGGTACAATACGAATACTATTTGACACAGACAAAAAAATATGATCAAACCGTCCACATATTACATGATGTAAATAAGCATATTAAAGCAATCGAAGGATTATATGGTGCAGAGCAGGGGAATACGGCAGGAGAATATGCAGCGGAAATTAGAGAACTGTTAAAGCCGCTCATTCCGGTTCAATACACAGAAAATCCGATCTTGAACATTCTTCTTACCGATAAAGAATCCGTTATGAGGGAAAAAGGTATTTCAGTAACCATAAAGGTGGATAATGTGAATCTGAATTTCCTTGCACCAATCGACATTACAACTATTTTTGGAAATTTATTAGATAATGCGATTGAGGCAGCAGAGAAGCTGGAAGGAGAGAAATATATTTCGATTAAGATTGGCTCATACCATAAAATGATAGCTGCCAGCATCGAAAATAACTGCGGAGAGGTAAAGTGGAAAAATGGTTTTCCGGTATCAGCGAAAGGAAAAGGCGGTGGAATAGGACTGCTGAATGTTCAGAGCAGTGTAAAAAAATATGATGGAAATTTAATATTGAAAAGTGATGGAAATAAATTTATTGCTGAGTTATTCCTCAATTCATAAAAAGAGCATTCGTGCTCTTTTTTGGTAAAAAGTCTTACTTCGTGCAAAAAAATCGTACTTGGTGCAGAAAAGGTAAAATATTAGAAGTGGGTTGTCGATAGAAAAAGAAAAATAAAGCGGATGATAGATATAAAAAATTTAATGATGGGAGGTTTCGATTATGTCAAGAATTACGGACTACGGTTTTTTATTTCAAACGACATTTGGAACATCAAAAACAAATTTAGTCAACAATATTCAGTTGTCCCAAATGAACAGCAGTTCTGTACAGAAACAATTAAAAGCAGCAGGGATTGACACAAACAGTAAAAAGTATAAAGCAGCCCTGAGTGAGTAGATTCCGAATGACAGAGGAATGAAAATAATTGGAGGAAACGAAAATGAGTATAGCAGGAATTAACGGTTATAATTATTCAAATTATTATACAGGAACAAAAAGAAACACTGCGAAAGCGAACGGTATGAATTCCGGTTTGTTATCAAATGTAAGCAGTACATCTTCTAATATTACATTACATATGTCGGGAACAGAAGATAGTGGAAATGCATTAACAGCAGTAGGATTTCCGGATGGCAGTAGTGCATCTGTATATAAATCAGATGCATATGATTCGGCAAACCCAGAATACAGGGTAAGATATTGGGACAAAGAAGGAAATTACACAGATACAAATGTACAGATAAATGATGTTGATCCAAGAAATGCAAGTTATTTGGAAATGCTTGCATATACAACATATAGTGATGTAGAAGGCTTTACGAAAAATGCTTTTGGAGATTTCATGAATGCGGCTGGTGGTGTGAATGGCAACATCACTTATGATTCTGACAGCATAAATGAAAAGAAAGACTATATGAGCATGATTAAAGAATTTATGCAGTTACAATATGATTCGAACAACTTATCAGGTTATCTGTCATATAAGGAATTGTATGATTACATAAATGACAGAACAGAGAGGTGATTCAATTAAATGGAAATATCAAATAATTATAGCACAGCAAAAGTGTGGAACACATCGAATAAAAATGTTTCTAAATCTTCTAAAAAAAACAAATGGAAATTAACGGATTCTTTAAAAGAGAAGATTGTTGATCTGGCAAAAAAAGATGCACAGGACAATGTATATATGGGAAATGCATTTATGAATTTGAGAAAGACGGAAGTAAGCAAAGTAGCCCCGAATAGAGCTGCTTTAATTGGAAAGTTTAGTCAATCAATGAATTCAGGTAATATGTCAGCAATGAAAGAAGTTGAGGAAGCAGACAAAAAATGGCTCTGTATGCTGTTTGGAATACCTTATGAGGCAAAATATCAGGGAACAGGGACAGGCTCGGCAATTCATGTATACAATGAAGAGGGCGAAGAAGTTTTGACCTATACAGGGGGAGTAGGCTGGCAGGAAAAAGAAACAAAAGCAGAGTCACAGGTTCATTCAGCATTAAAAATGACATATTATGAGGCATTTAGTGAGGCGAGAAAAGCATTAAATAGTGAAGAAAAGACTGGTAGTGTAGGTGAAAACATAATATTGCAAGATAATTTTGATATGAAGGCATGAAGTATGCAATTAAAATAAGGTCTATAATTTGGAGGAAAATATCTATATATTCCGTTCAAGGCTTACCGGTAGGATCAAATAATGTTGGCTTTGATGTTATTGGAGCGTCACCGGAAGAATGTTACGGTTATGCAGGTCCAGTAGGAAAGAGTGGATCAGAAACAACGAATGACGGAGAATCTTGGTGGGAGAAGCGCCACGAAAGAATGGAAGAACTTATGAAAGAACAGGAAGAGGAAGCAGTAAAAAGAGCACAGGCAAGACGAAAAGCTGTACAAAACGAATATCTAAATAGCCAGTTGGCGGCGGCAGCATATGAGAAAAGCAGTATTATTTTACCAGATAATCCTGTTATACAGTAGGCTCATCTTTTGACAGGAAAGCATAAGAATGCAGGTAAGATATTTTTCGGGAGGAAGGATAAGAAATGGAAATAAACAGTAATCATTCTACATATGGTGCGGCATTTCGCCAAAAACCAATTTTTTTCATGTCAGGGAAGGAAACAGTGGCATATTTTGAGGGAAAGCTTAAGAAAAATATGACACTTCAAGAGGATACCTGTACACTTGGCAGCAATGACACTTATCGCAGACAGCATACTACTTATGAGGTTTCTGACAAGAAGGGAAGTACATTTCTGGATCTGGATTTTCTGATCAAGGACGAAACCAGCAGTCTGAAAGGAAGTCTCAGCGATAAAAAGGATGTGGATTTCTACAACTTTTCCATCCCTTTTAACCGGACGATACAGAATTACTTCGGTGTCCAAATCTATATGGACATGCCGGAAGGCTGCGATTATGACCTCACCTTATATGATGAATATGGCAATCAGGTCGGAAAGGCAGAATGGGATGGGGAAGGACGGAAAACACTGACCATCCCGAACTGGGATACAAATACCAATAAATATTGTATCAAAATAGAAAACAAAAATGGGGAAGAAGTTTCTCCAGATGATTATTATAAAATCAGTTTCAAGGTTACGGAAAATAAAGAACAGGAAAAGACCGATGCCATAAGGGAGGCATTCGGGAACCTTCACGGTGCATACAGCCGGAAAGATGAAAATTGGAGGGAATGCCTCGACAAATATAATGAAGTCCTGATGGATACAGAGAAAAATTATACAAAAGAAATGGAGAAACTCCACCAGAAGCAGTTTGAAAGTCTGCCGGAAGAAAAGAAATACAAAGGCGGGCGCACAGTGGATGAATTGTTGCAGGACATGGCAGAAGGAAAGACACTGGATGATGTGGAAATGGAGTATGTGAAAATTTTTGCCAACCTGAAAGATTTTGAGAAAGCACAGCAGAAGGCGGAACTGAAACATGATTTTTCCGAGGATTTTGTAAAGGATCTGGAAAGCAAAGGTATCTCACGTGATGAGCTGGATGGAATGCAGATAAAGATTGAAAGCAATGGGAATGTAACAGTGAGCGGTATCGAAGATAAAGAAGTCCGGGAACAGGTTCAGAAACTGGTAGAAGAAAAGTACAGTGACCGGATGTATCAGTATTACACAGGAATTGCTGACAGTGTGGGAAATCTGTCGTCTAATACCTATCAGTATGCCACGGATGTGCAGGAAGTCAGGCGTTACTTAAAAGGGGTTACGGGAGAAGATATTTCTCTGGAGAACCTTTATCTGACACCGGACGGAAAAATTGGCGGGTTGCCGGAAAAAGCCGCTAATCTGATCAACAAAACAAAAGACAATGCCAAGATAGAGCGGATAAAGGATGCATTGATAAATATTATAGGACATAACAGGACAAGCGGTGATCTGGGGATTCCCGATTTTACTTCGGAGTTTCAATTCAGCAATGGCGCTTTCTCTGTGGCAGACAGCGGTTTTACGGTGGATATGGCGGCATTGGATAGAAGGCTGACGCCCCAACCCCATGATAACATGTATTCGGATATGTATGAGTACAGTTTCAGAAAAGTATTATGATACAACATCAGAGGAGGTAAAGGTAAGATGAATAAAGCAGAAAAGATTACAATCAAGGTATTGAAAGTAGTGGAGAGAATTGCCCGGAATGAAGTGGAAAAAACAGTTCTTGGCAGGACGGCAGAGTGTTCAGCGATTTATCACCAGCCGAAAAGACCGAAGAAAAGGGGAAACTAGGTCAGAATAATGAAATATTTTGTGGAGTGTTGCGGTTGTGATTATCGTAATGGCAAAACAAAAGGAGTAAGATAACTCCAAAAGGGTTATCTTACTCCAATAAATCAATTAAAGGTTACTGCTTGGGCTTCGGATGGAGAGAGCAGGTACGGTTCTGACTGACAGAAGAACCGTGGAAAGGAGTTAATATGGGATTAGGCGTTGAAAATTCAGTTAATGCTTATAATCAGAATTATAGGTATCAACAGAATAAGATGACAGGGCAAGCCAATCATTTAGATTTCAATAAGATTTTATCTGCTAAAGAGGGTGATAATACAGAGAAAGTACAGAAGCCAAATGAAAATAGTGTTTCAAAAGTAGATACCTACACTGAATATTTAAAGGCTAAATATGGGAATATAATGATCCAAAATGTTGGAAGTGATCAAAAGAGTATGGATTCATTGGGGACGGGGACATATGGGATGAATAATATTGTGATTGCACCCAATGTTTTGGAAACAATGGCAAATGATCCCAAAAAAGCAGCTTATTACGAAAAGATGATACAGGATTTTTTTGCTTCGCAGTCAACTGTGAAGGCGCAGATGGCAGTCGGGGGGTTTGAGATTCAATCTTATGGTATGGTTATTCACCCGGATGGAACTGCACACTATTATGTTTGTGGAGATGTTTCACCAGAAAAAAAAGCAAAGATAGAGGCGCAAATGAAAGCTGAAGATGAAGAGAAGGCTAAACGGCGTAGACAATATTTAGAGCGCAGTGAGGAGGCGGCAGAAAAGCGCAGACAGATAGAAGAGATTAATATGCAAAAGAGTAAAAAAGATGCGGCTTTTGATGATAATATATCGGCTGTTAATGTATTATCGGAAGTAGATAGGGCGGTTGCCATAGCTGCTTATGAAAATATTGCCAATACTTTTAATGAAAACATAATAAAAAGTACAATTGATAATTGAGGACTTTACTGACTATATCAACTTATAATAATCGATATATAATATTATACTAGGAGGTAATTAAATGCGTATTGGTTCGGGAGTGCAAAGTGCATCGGAAGTATTTGGAAAGCAGCAAAATAATAGCAAAACATATGTTGCCGAAAATGAGGAATTTTCTCAGACATCGGTAAAGGTGTATTTAAAGACGGATGATATGTTGTTTTCAGGTGGAAATGGAACAGGTCTTTCGTTTTATATTAAATACGCAGAAGAGTCAACAGAGGATAATCCTGTAGTGATAGCCAAAGGAGTTGACGAAAATGGAAAAGAATTTGAAGAAAAAATTAATATTAACGATATTGATTTGAGAAATGCTTCTTATGTTGAAATGAGTGCTTTGGAGGCATATTATGATGTTGATAGGGGTAATGGTCTCAGCTCTTTTCCAGAAGAAACTGGTCACATGGGATTAAATGAAAGATGCGACCTTATATCCAGCTTTGAAAAGGTTATTCGGGATATGAATAAATTAGGAAGGTATGATTTGCAGATGTTTTATATGCGAAATATGAATACTTATCTAAATGCAAACAGTAAGCATAAATAGTGCTTAGTTATTTGAATATAGTAGAAAATATTGATATAAAGGAGGTTATAGCTATGCAGATTAGTGGATATTCCAGTGCCGCAATGTTGGCATATCGTTCTTCTGGTATGAAGCAAAAAGCAGGCACAGTGAAAATGCAGGATTTTTCTCAGATGGTACAGAACACAAGCGCACAGGCAACAAGCCAAACAGATAAGACAGCGGCGACAAAAGAAGTCTCCGAAGTTGATGAGATGGCAGCGTTCAAGCAGGAAATCTATGAGGAACTGGCTGAAATTGATAAAATGAACTCCTCGGCTATTTTGTCCAATTCTGTACATATCACAGAAGATGGATTCAAAAGAATGAAGGAAGATCCCGCCTATCGCAAAGAAATTATGGATTGGCTTCGTGCAGATGCAAGAGCTTCTCATGGGGTTCCATTTGGTGTCCATGTTACAACAACAATTACAGGAGCTGGAGCAACTTGCTACGGGGCAAATGTTTACCATGATGATAGTGCAGCAACCAAAGCCGCTAAAAAGGATTTGGCTGATAAGAAGGCAGAAGGTTCATTTTATCATTCAGATCGCACCTATGCTGACCGTAGAGCCGCACAGCGCAAGAGGGACAGAGAGTATGTGGCAAGTGAACGCCAAAAGCGGGAACTTATGCAGAAGATGATGCTGGAAAAGAGTATTGACCAAAAGGCACAGCGACAATTACTCGATCAGAAGGCTCTTGCACAGAATGTAGTTGACCAGAAGTATGTTCAAGATTACTTGCTGGGAATGCAAGAAAGTAAAAGCTGGAACATTTGAGTATAAATAAATTCATTTATACTTTTATGTAATCATTATGGAAAGGAGATACCGCTACAGGGGGGATTGGTAGTAAAACGTGATCCAAAGACAGGGTTAAATTATTTGTCGATAAAGGGAAATGAGGCACAAGGAGTTTCGGTAATCATAACATCCGATAAAGATATAGAGACGCTGAATAAATTAGCTGATGAATTTCAAAAATATCCGGTAAGTTCACAGCGGTTTACGGCAGGATTATATGCTTTACTTGAGATATCAGGAAATCTGAAACGCGAAAAAGATGGTTTTACATTTTTGACTCCTAATGGAGTTACATATATTCCGTATGATGGTGATTCCAGCAAAGCATGGGAAATTGATATGCCGGGTTCCTGTTATGCTACTGCCAGAAAATGTTTGGCGGCAGAAAATGATTGTGCAGACATAAGTACATGGACAAAAAATTTGAAAGGAATAAAGATATATTATGGTGATAATTATGGCACCACTCAGACAAATAATGTATATAAAGTTGATGATTTAGGCAGATATTATATGTTTGCATAAGATATATATACAAGTATGAAACTATAAAAATATAGTATGTTTTATGTGGTAAAAATATTGTATTTATGAGACTTTTGGTATTTCACAAATACCTAAGAAAAAATAAAGTAGAGGAGAGTGTATATTATGAATATTGATTACAGTCAGTTTTACAGAGGAACAACGAATATTCCCTCATATGGGAATGGTACATATAAGAAAGACACCCTTGTAAAGTATGAATTTAACACTACAGATGAACATGGCAATAAGATTATTGACAAGATGTCAAGGGAAGAAACCCTGCAGGCGATGAAGGACATCGGTTCGCAGTATGGAGATGCGGTTATTGTTGAATTTTCGGGAGATGGAATGGCTGCACTTGTGGAAAACAAGAAAGGTATAGTGGATGCCAATGTAACACAGGAGCAGCGGGAATCAATGGAGGCGAGAAATGCAGCGTTCCAAAAAGAAATTACGCAGGATGATAACTCACTAGAACTTCCGGCATATTCCGGAATGTATGGTGCAGACAAGGCGGTTGCATCTGCGGTAGAGAACTGCAGCAAAGAGGAACAGGGATTTGTGTATGATATCATCCGTCAGAATTTCCTTGTCGGAAATACTGGCTCTATGACAGAGGAAGAACGGCAGGCAAATATTTCACTTGGTATGAAAAAAGCGGAATATGCGGCAGAGAATTTTATCTCGGAAGATAGCAGAAAATCATTTTTGGAAGCAATGGAGTCTATCGCAAAGCTTGCGAGCGCAGGAAAAGCTGACAATAACGGAAATATGGACTATGGAGTAGGGAAAGGTACATATCTTGGACATGGCAGCAATCTTGTAAAGACTACAAATGCGCTTGATATGATGAGGACGATGGACGGCAGTGCATACACGGAATATCAGAAGATTAGTAAAGAAAGCAGCAATGAGGACAGACAGCTTAATGCATTAAAATATCTTACAAATTGGTATGAAGGGGCAGTGAAAAAGAATCCTTCGATGGTTGATAATTACGAAAAGCAGTCGGAGGAATATGTGGAGAAAAATGTAAAAGATCAGAAGCTGGATGCAACTTTTTCAGATATAAAGACAGAGAATAAAGCGGCTTTTTTTGAAAGTCTGAAAGTGTTCCAGAATAATAATCCTAATTTTCTCTCATCTATCATAAATCGGGAGCTGGCATCTAAATTTTGGAGCATTTGATAAACGTAGATTGGAAAAGTTATAATTGCTCGGGAAATGGAAGATAACAACAATAAAGTGTAGAGTGTGCCTTTCACATAGGGACACTTGTTACAAGCAATATTGTAAATGATACAAGTGGAGATTAAGGCACAAATATGATAAAAAAAATATATTTCAGAAATGTTGACTTCTTTAATTGAGGAGTATCGTTTTAATAAAAATACTCTTTCAAAATATTTAGAGATAACTGAAGAAACAATAGATGGAGTAGTAATGGGCAATGTGGAATGTTTGCTAGATGATCCTGCATTGCGTCTTAAAATACTTAGTAAAGCAGGATTTCTGTATTTTGGAGCGATTGAAGATAAGGATAGGCAATTAAGCGGTTTTTTGGAAGTGCTTGTTTCCTATCATGGCATATCCAAGCTAACGATAGCAAAAATGGCTGGTGTTGAGGAAAATGATATTGACAGGCTTTTAGCCAATCCACCAGAAAAGATTGAAATCGAAGTAAAGTATAAAATTGCTGTGACGGTTATGGAACTGCGATTTTGGCTAAAAGATTGTGAATCACCGATATAATCGCGATTTGTGAGTAGAGGGCACTTATGAAAAATAAAAGTATCAATCAAGTTTCCATAATAAATGGTGAAGATGGTCCCACAAGTGTTTTTATATTTGGAGAAGCTCAAAAGCAATCTCTAAAGATTAGAATCCGAAATGCTATCTATCAATCCAGACGAAAAAGGATAGAAAAGAGAATAGCGGCCAACCCGCATACCCTTGCGGAAGTGGTGCAATACGCAAAGGATCATTATGATTTAGTGGAAATCAATCCTGCCGCAACAAATTGGATAGAACGACAGAAAAATCTAAAAGCTAGTTTGATTATGCAGCATAAACCAGAACTTTTGGGCCAAAGGAAGGATATTCCAAAACCAGATTTTCATAATGAAGAATCTGTTAAAAATTTTTTGAATGAAATGGAAATTAGAAATAAATTGATTGACCAAATGCCTGATAATGTAATTCCCATGGATTTTCATTTATATGAAATAAAAATTGGTGAGGATTTAATGGAAATAGAGGTAGATTATACCTGGAATATATTTGGAATATCTTACTCTGGAAATAAGTCGGTCATAAAAAGGTTTAAGAAAATAGCCAGAGATTTATATTGTTATTATGGTGTCAGTGAGGAGGATATAAAGAACCGGACAAAAAGATATTCTTCACTGGTAACGGAATTGAGTTCATAATTCAGAATTTTAAATAGAAGTAGGATTTCTGTATTTTGGAGCGATTGAAGATAAGGATAAGCAACTAAGCGGTTTTTTGGAAGTGCTTGTTTCCTATCATGGCATATCCAAGCTAACGATAGCAAAAATGGCTGATGTTGAGGAACAGGATATTGACAGGCTTTTAGCCAATCCGCCAGAAAAAGTTGAAATCGAAGTAAAATATAAAATTGCTGTGACTGTTATGGAACTGCGATTTTGGCTAAAGGATTGTGAGTTACCAATATAATCATGTGGTGCTTGGGAAACTGGTGGAATAACAGGAAATGTAATTAGAATAAAGAAAGATAGAAGGCGAGTAGCGGATTGGTGTCTGCTGCTCACTTTTCGTTTATGGGGATATGTCGCAATACGACTTTTGAAGTGTTGTATTGCAATCTGTTTTCGGGTATTTCTCGTTGGTATCATTACCATAAAAGCGAGGTGAATTCCATGAAAGCAGAGAAGAAGGAAATCAATATACAGATTGGAAAAAGGTTGCAAACCGCCAGAGAAAACAGTGGATATACGCAGGAAGTTTTTGCAGAGACGCTGGATGTAGGGGTAGAGCATTATCGCAAAATCGAAAGTGGTGTCTATGGCTTACAGCCAGAGAAAATGCTGATCTTGTATGAGAAGTACAGGATTGAGCCGACTTATCTGGTTACGGGGGATACAAATCATAAGGTTGATATTGAACTGTTCCTTGCAAACTGTAGCAGGGAGGAACGGGATGCATTTATAGACCGTATGCTTGCGTATATGAGAAAGCTGATGACAGGCCGTTAAAGCAGTACAGTCTCCGGGATGTATATTTGATCAATATATTTTGAGAAGGAGACGATATATGAGGGTAGCAATCTGCGATGATAATCAGCAGGACATTGAAAGGATCAGACGCTATACACTGCGTATGATCGACTATGCGGTGGAGTATGTGTTTTATACCAGACCGGAAGAATTATTGAGGGAATGTGCAGATGCGGAGCAAAAGCCGGATATGTACATTCTTGATATTGAGATGCCTGGAATGGACGGACTTGCGGTGGCAAAACAGATCCGTGAGACAGATTCCAAAGCATTGCTGGTGTTTCTTACCAGCTATACCAAATACATGCCAAGTGTATTTGAAGTTGTCACATTTGATTTTATTCCAAAACCAATCTCAGAAGAAAGGCTCCGTGTGCTGTTTGAGAAGGCAGGAACCTATCTGAATCTGACCAATCAGAGTTTTTCATTTAGTTACCGCAGGGTGCGGTACAGTCTGAAGTTTGACGAAATCCTGTATCTGGAAAAGCGGGGGCGTCAGGCGATAATCCACACAAAGAAAATGAAATATCAGTCCAACATGAACCTGAATGAAATATGGGAGAAACTGGACGAGCGCATGTTTGCCGCCGTTCATGGCTCTTTTATCGTTAATTTGAAACATGTTCATTCTGTATCCAGCGGCATGGTCATGCTTATAGACGGCACAGAGCTGGGAGTGACAAGAGGGTACCGGAAGGAGCTGACGGAAAAGCACATCGCATTTGTGCAGGGAGGAATGTGACATGGCATTATATGGGGTGAGGCTTGTCATAAATCTTTTTGACCTCTGCATTTACCGCAGGTATTTAGAGGAGTTCATCGGAAACAGAAAAACTTCCATGGAGTTTTCTGTTCTTCTGCTGATAGTGTGCGAGCTGATTGGAAGTGCGGTGAACCAGATGGGGATAAGCTGGCTGAATTTTGTGACGATGGTTGCGATTCTCTGTGTATATGTCTGCCAGTATGAGGCAGGGATTGTAAGCAGGCTGATTGCGGTTCTGCTGTATATGGGGATTATGGGAGTTGCAGAACCGTTAGGATATTTGTTTAATAAGGCATTCATGGAAAAGGTGTTGGACGATACCACGGTTTCATATTATTTTATCGTGTTTTTTATGGCACTTTTGAAAGCAACAATTGTGGAGGTGTTTTGCAGACTGAAATCTGGAAAAAGCATTCGACTATCAGCAATGCCAAAAGAAACGCAATATATGTTGACAATGATACCTTTATGCAGCCTGATCAGTTGTTTTTTACTGATAGAAGTTGCAAAAGAATTAATCTCGGCACAGATGGTGGTGCTGTGCATGTGTATCATCTTTGTCATTATCATCACAAACTATATCATCTTTCTGATGATTGAAAAGTACACAACAGTGGAGGAAAAACAGTACGAAGAGGAAATGATCCAGAGGGAAATCTTATACCGGAACGAATACTATCAGGACATGGAACGGTATCAGGAACAGATACAGGACATCCGGCATGATATGAAGAACCGGCTGACGGGACTGCTCGCAGCGGCGGAACAGGGAAGTGCGGAACTGATCAAGGACAGACTGCAGGAAGTATTGGGAGATATCCGGCTGGCAGAAGAGATCATTTATTCCGCAAATCCTGTGGTGAATGCCATATTAAAAGTAAAAAGCGTAAAGGCAAAAGAGAAAGAGATACCGATGCAGGTTACAACGCTGCTCCCCCAGAGAGTATCCGTGGATATCGGGGACATGGGTGTTCTGTATGGGAATCTTCTGGATAATGCGATAGAGGCGGCGATGGCAGTGGAACAGGAAAAACGGTATGTTCATGTGGAATCAAAGTTTCAGGAGGGCAGATTGCTTTTATCCATTAAGAACAGCAAGCCATCCGGGACAAGTTCCTATCAACAGACAAACAAAAAAGATAAAATAAAACACGGCAGAGGAATCCGTTCGGTGCGGAAAGTGGCAGAAAAATATGGCGGGGAGCTTCTGTTAAAAGATCAGGGGGAACATTTTGAGGCAGTCCTTCTGCTCAACGGAGTTGCAAAACTGGAGTGAGACTGCAACTTATTACAGCAAACCTGCAACTTGTTACAGATAGATTGATTTCTGTACAGAAACTGTTAGAGTGAAAACATCAAAAAAAGGAGGGTTTTACTAAAAATGAAGAAAAGAAACTGGATGTACCGACTGAGCAGCAAATCCATGAGTGTGATGGCAGCACTGGCACTCATGGTGACAACCATGGCAACCAACCGTTCCTGCATGTGGTATTTCGGACAGGACAAGATGCCGGAAGATTCCAAAAAACTCAGAAGGTTTTAAATCATGACGAAATGGCTCAGCCACCGTATGGTTGAGCGGGGAATCATAAAAGAGGAGGAGCAGGAATTATACCAGTTTGGAATACGCAATGGTATGATCCTGCTTCTAAACGTTGTGACGGCACTGGTCATCGGTCTGCTCACAGAGCAACTGGCGGTTGTGGCAGTGTTTACCCTTTCTTTTATGGTTCTTCGCAGCTATACCGGTGGATATCACTCAGACAGCAGGATTTTCTGTTATCTTGGTTCCAATCTGGTGCTGCTGGTTCCGGTTTATACACAGGCTGTGTTTTACAAGACATCGCTGGCAAGGCTGCTGGCAGTATTGCTGGTGTCCGCAGGGATCATTTTTTTACTCAGCCCCATGCACAGCAAGAACCGGAAACTGGATAAAGAGGAACAAAAGCATTTTGGCAGAAAAGCAAGGCTGATCGCAGTCTTGGAACTGGCTGTGCTTGGCATTTTGTGGTATGCAGGCCAGATACCGTATGCTTACGCTGTTTATACGGGCATCTGCATCACGGCACTGTTCATGATCGTAGGAAAAGCACAGCTATGGATACAGTCGCATACCGAAAATGGATAGTCCTTTCCGAACAAACGGAAGGGACTTTTTTTCTGGAAAACAGGAGGGATGACAATCCAAGACGGTAACTTATTACAGGTACCGTAAGACTTATTACACTTATATTGAAGCGCACTTTCTTTCCAAGTATAGTACCGCAAAAAGGCTTAGGAGAAGAAAGGCGTGGCATGTTTTGGGGAATTCATGCCGCACCGGATTGCAGGGGGCGGCAGAAAGGGAAAAGTTCATAAGGATAACATCCGGGTGCAGTTTTGCATGCTTTATTTTGCATGGGAACAGCACCTTTTTTTATTGTCTTTTTCCAGTAAAGCAGAACCCAGAGGTCCGCCAGATGTCCTTCATTTCAAAAAAATTACGAAATGGAGGACATTTGAATGTCAGAATGGATCAGGATCAGAGTCAAGGATTTTTATAAAGATGCAGTTGGTGAGCTGGAATACACCTATGTGACCAGAGAAGTCTACGAGGCACTTGCCGATACGTTCCGCAAAGAAGCCCACGCACAGGAAATGCGGGATATCAGACATACGACCAAGGACGGATATACAGAAGGAGAAACGGAAGAGCTGGTGGAGCTGACCGGGGAATCGGTAGAGGATACGGTCATCCGGCAGATGGAAATAGAAACCCTGCAGAAAGCAATGCAGTCACTCACCCCAGTGCAGAGAGAGCGGCTGCATTTTTATTTTTTTGAGGGCATGACATACCGGCAGATTGCAGCGAAAGAAGGGGTCGGAGAGAAGAACATCCGGGAGAGCATAAACGGTGCGGTAAAGAAAATAAAAAAATATTTTGATTAATACCCCCTCAAAACGTGTTTTTCTGTGAGTACCTTATGAGAGGAACTTTTTCTGGACAGATGGTCTCTTCCGGGAATCCTCTCATGTCTCGTGTGTGGATACGACACAGGCAGACAAAACGCACATTGAAAAATGCCGGAGAGGAATGCAGGGCTCCGAGCGCAGGATGGAATCACGCCATATCCTGCCAGCCATATCCAGCAGTTCAGATACGTTAGCCGTTTCATGAGCCGTAACCGGGGCGCAGTGACACTCCTGCAGCAATCGGGCAGATGTTCTTTCTGCCAGCCATGCTGTGAAAAAGATCGCATCTAAGGAGCCGAGCGGGAAAGCCGGGGTACAGCCTGTCTGTGGTGGACAGGCGCGAAGAGGGGAATGGTCTATAATGATACACCTTGAGATTAGCCAGCACGCAGTGGTGGAGGTGAGATACCTGTGATGTCTGCCTGTCCGAGTGGCAGGGACCAAAGACAGTCTGGACTGACTGCCCATGAAATGCCGGCTTTGGGATTTTTTCTTCTCTGTTTTGGCGGCGTTTTGGTTCCGGGGAGTAGTGACGAATAGGGACAGACACTTTTTATTTATGAAGTGAAGGATTATGGCAGTAAGACTTAATTACAGAAACCATGCGGCGGAGGGGAACTTCCGCCGTATTCTTGTGGAGTTAAGAAAAGCTGAAAAATGGGGAATGGAGGAAAACAGGAGATGAAGAAAGAAGATACCGAAATGATGTTAAGGATTTTTGAAACGGAGAGGGCAGGATATGCCTATCTTTATCCGAGTGATGGAGGGGAGCGGAAAGAGGACTATATCTCGACCACGGCAGAAAATATCGCAAATTATATCGGCAGCCACATGTTTGAAGCCGAAAAGATCGTCATCACAGATATGTGTGACAGGCTGATATTAGATACCTGCGGCTATTTTATCAATAGCTGTCCCAATCAGGAATTCTGTAAGGAAATCCATCCGTTCTTAATCCCGATCCAGATGGGAGAAAAGGACGCGGGAGAGGTGCTTTCAGTCAGCAGGGATGTATCGGAACAGTATTTCCGGGAAGAAGATGAGGCTGCAACCATGGCTGAAATCGGGATGATGTAAAGGTGTTTCTTCTGGGCAAAAGTGTTTGGCTTGGGAGAATGAATTTAACGTTCTTAAATTGCGGGAGGAAAAAGGGAAAAGATGATGGAAGGCGGAGCGAATGAGGTGCGGTATAAGATTGCCGAATTTCTCTTAAAAAGGATGCATGAAGATAAGCTGTTAACCGAGGAGGAATGGGAAAAAATCCGGGTTTTGAATGTCAAGACTTTCTCCCCGGAATTAGCAAAAGTATATCTGTAATAACACTGGATATATAAAGGACTATGTGGTAGTGTATGTTGCTGACAGGTAGTGCAAACCCTTGAAAATACTGGGAAAGGAGAAAAAAGCATGGCAAAAAAAGTGACTGTCATAAAGGCAGCAAAAGCGCAGAAACATACACAGGAAGAACGCAGGCTGAAAGTGTGCGGATATGCCAGAGTCAGTACTGGCAGTCAGGCACAGGCAACTTCCTATACTGCACAAGTCGAGTACTATACAGAAAAAATCGAGAGCAACCCCCTGTGGGAGTTTGCAGGGGTGTATGCGGATGAAGGAATCAGCGGAACAAACGTAAAGCACAGGGATGAGTTCCAGATGATGATTTCAGACTGTGAGGATGGGAACATCGACCTGATCCTTACGAAATCCATCACAAGATTTGCAAGAAATACGGTGGAATGCATCCAGACCATCCGAAAGCTGAAGGAGATTGGCGTTGGAATCTACTTTGAAAAAGAGAATATCAACACGCTGTCAGAAAAAAGCGAGCTGTTCATTACCATCCTGGCATCGGTGGCGCAGGGGGAATCAGAAAACATCTCAAGCAACAACCGATGGGCGATACAGAAACGCTTTCAGGATGGAACCTATATCATATCGACGCCAGCGTATGGCTATGGAAAAGACGAGGATGGAAATTTAGTCATCATAGAATCCGAGGCAGAAACCGTAAGGTGGATTTATGAGTCTTACTTAAACGGCATGGGAGTGTATGTGATAGCAAAGGCACTGAACCAGAAAGGCATTCCAACAATCCGGGGTGCAGAAAAGTGGCAGGACGGGGTGATACAGGACATTCTGAAAAATCCCATTTATGAGGGAGATATGCTTCAGCAGAGGACATATACAGAAACAAGGTTCCCATTTGTCCGCAGGGTAAACAACGGACAGAGAAACCAGTATCTCATCAAAGACAGCCATCCGTCAATCGTCACACATGAGGAGGCAGAAGCGGTACGCAACCTGATGGCATACCGGGTGGATGTACTGCACATGAACAAGAGTGACTACACCAAAAGATACCTGTTTTCCGGCAGAATCATCTGCGGAGAGTGCGGAAGAACCTTCCGGCGGCAGAAAATCTACATCGGGAAACCATATGAAAAAATCATCTGGACGTGCAGCGGACATGTGGAGGATAAAGAGAGCTGCTGCATGAAAGCCATCCGGGAGGATGTGCTGCACCGGGCTTTTACAGACATGTGGAACAAGCTGTACACCAATCAGGGAACGATATTAGAGCCGCTGTTAAAAGGGCTGACGGAACTTGTGGCAGCAAGGCAGGACAGTGAGGAAATCAGACAACTGGATAAGGAAATCAAAGATATAAGCGGGCAGAGCCAAATCCTAAATCAAGTCATGAGGAAAGGATATATGGACTCTGCTCTTTTTATGGAGAGCAGTAGCAAGCTTGGCTGGCAGCTGACGGAATGCAGGAGAAAAAAGACACTTTTGACCAGAAAGCTACGGAGGACAAAAGAAATTGTACGGACCGAACAGCTTATCCAACTGATTGCAGAACAGGACGGATTAAGGGAGGAGTTTGACGAGCAACTGTTTAAAATGACAGCGGAGAAGATCGTGGTCTCCAAAGAACACGACATCACCTTCTGCCTGTACAACGGACTGAAACTGACGGAGAGGGGAGGTGGACAGGATGCAGTGGCACATGCCAATCGGCTATAAAGTTGTGGATGGAAAAATCACCATCTGCGAAGAGCAAAGAAAGATTGTGGAACAGATATTTACAGACTATGACAGCGGAGTGGCGGCAGGCAGGATCGCCCAGAACCTGAAAGGGAGAAACATATGCAATGCAAAAGGGAAAGTGTCCTGGACCCATGCATCCATTGGAAGGATACTGGAAAACCCAAGCTACCTTGGCACAGAATACTATCCGCAGCTCATAGGAGAGGAACTGTTTGAGAGAGTCCAGCGCAGACGGGAAAAGGTGAGGGCAGAGCTTGGAAGGGCAGACCACCGGCCCGGCAGGGATGAAAGAATCCTTTTCGGAGGTGTCATCTGGTGTGCAGAATGCGGGGCAGTATGCAGCCATATCCAGCCGAACCACAAAAAAGAGCGTGGCGGCACTGCCAAGTGGAAGTGCAGGAACTATGTGACTGGCAGAGCAAAAAACTGCAGGAACAGTTTTATTACAGACGGGCAGGCAAAGCAGGTGTGTGTGGAAACCATCAATGCAGTGATACGGGACAAAGGCCTGCTCCGGGTACAAAGGCAGGAGGAAAAGGTCAGCCCTCAGTACCGGGTTCTGGAGCGGAACCTGCAGCGGATGAAAGAAGAACAGGAACGCACAGAAACAGACCTGATGAAAATGCTCTATGAAAGGGCAGAGGAACGATACCGGACGCTGGAGGTCAGGGATGGGGAGTTTCGGACAGAGGAGATCAAAAACATCCTTGCAGGAAAAAAGGAACTGGAAACATTTGATGAAAACTTATATAGAAAAATAATCGCACGCATCTGGGTGCATGGTGGAAACATGGCAGAAGTAGAGCTTATCAATGGGAGCCGTGTCACAGCCGGATACAAGGATTAGGAGGGAGAGCAGATGGCAGAAACAGCAAAAAAGATCAGCATGATACCTGCCAAGGTGCAGTATGACCGGAATGTGAAACTGTCAGAGAAGAAAATGAAGGTCGCTGCCTACTGCCGTGTCAGTACGGAACTGGAAGAGCAGGACAGCAGCTATGAGGCACAGGTGGAGTATTATACCAGCAAGATATCCGAAAATGAAAACTGGAAAAATGCCGGCATCTATGCGGATGACGGAAAGAGCGGAACAAACACCAAAAAGAGGGCAGACTTTAATGCCATGATACAGGATGCCCTTGCAGGAAAGATCGACATGATCCTTACAAAGTCGGTCAGCAGGTTTGCGAGGAACACGGTAGACTCGCTGGTGACCATCCGAAAACTGAAGGAAAAGAACGTGGCGGTGGTGTTCGAGAAAGAGGGGATTAATACACTGGAGGGAACCGGCGAAATCCTTATCACCATCTTGAGCAGTCTGGCACAGGAGGAGAGCCGCAACATCAGCGAGAACATCCGCTGGGGAGTCGTGAGGAAATTTGAAAAAGGCAAGGTCATCGTAAACTGCACAAAGTTCATGGGATACACCAAAAACGAGGATGGTGACCTGGTCATCGTACCCGAAGAGGCAGAGATCGTAAAGCTGATTTTCCGGCTTTATCTGGAGGGCTACAGTACCGGGAAGATCGCAAAGCATCTGGAAGAGCAGGGAATCAAGACCGCCACAGGGCAGGACAAATGGCATTCCACGGTAATAGACAAAATGCTCCGCAATGAAAAATACATGGGAGATGCATTACTGCAGAAAACCTATACGGTGGATTTCATGACAAAAAAGAAAGTCAAGAACACTGGAATCGTACCGCAGTATTATGTGGAAGATGACCATGAGGCGATCATACCGAAGGAGCTGTTCTACAGGGTACAGGAAGAGATGATGCGCAGGGCATCCTTATGCAAGGCGGCTGTCACCCGGAAGAAGAACCAGAGGAGCAGGTATTCCTCCACCTATGCACTGACCGGCATTCTGATCTGCGGAAAATGCGGGCAGGAGTACCGAAGAGTCACCTGGGCGAGAAACGGGAAAAAGAAAGTTGTCTGGAGATGCAGCAACCGATTGACTAACGGAGTGAAGAAATGCGGGGAATCCGAGACACTCGAAGAGAACGCATTAAACAGGGCGGTGATGGAAGCCATCCACAGGATTACGAGTGATGATATGGAATTTATGGAAAACTTCCGGCAGAACATCATCCATGTCATCGGGAACTACAGCACCGCAAAAGAGTCTGAGGAATACGAAGAAAAGATAAAAGAAAAGCAGGAAGAGATGGTGGCACTGATCGCGGAGAATGCAAAGACCGGCTCCTACACACCGGAGTTTGATGAACGCTATCGCACCATAGCAGAGGAAATCAATGCCTTAAAAGAGGCACAGAAAACAGCCAGAAACGAGAAATGGATGGCTGACAGCTATGAACAGAGAATCCAAGATATCGACCATTACTTAAGCACAAGCACCTGCCAGATACCGGAGTTCGACAATGACCTTGTCAGACGGCTGATCTCGACCATCAAAGTGGAATCCAGCGAGAAGCTGCTGATACAGTTCCAGTCAGGCATTGTCATGGAACAGGAGATTCGATATGAGTAAGACTGCGGCAGGAATGGCAGCAAGTAAATAGGAAACGTTATTCCTGCCAGTTTATGGTAAGAATAAAATGCCCGATGATCCGGGCGTTTTATTGTTGGCACAAAAATAGGAAAGAACAGCAGGAGCGATATATAGCGGAAAATGAGTAAAGGAAAGTGGATATAGAAAAAGCACATGAAGTAAGTGTGCGACAGGAGGAGAAAAGCGTATGAATTATGAGCAACTGATAGAAGAACTGAGGGAGGAAATGTTACAACTTGTAAACACGAAATGTGATGCACTGCTCCAGATGTACCGGAGTGGGGAGATGCATACAGATAAGAGAGATACGATCCGGGAAAGCAGCCTTATCACAGTATCCCCGGCGGAACTGAAAGGGAAAAGACCACTGGCAGTCCAGTTCGCACCGGGAGAATGGATAGAGACACCTACATGGAGAAAGGTGGCACAAAGGATTTTGCAGGCCTGTAATGAACAGCCGGATATCCATGAGCGGTTTATGGAAATGTGTGGAAAAGTAGCCGGACGCTGGAGGACGATCCTTGGAAGTTCACCGGAAGAAATGGATGTACCGATAAAGGTGGATGAGGAACTTTATTTTGAGGGGAAATTTGACACCGAAGCGATGTTAAACATGTTAGAGAAAAAAGTGCTGGAACCGGCAGGAGTTGATTACAGCAGCATTAAAATCCGGTATATGGGAAAAGGGCAGGAAGTAGCAAAAAGTTTAGAGCATGTGCCAGAGCAGGATGAACCGGCAATGCTGCAATCGTTACAGAATATGCAGTTATAAAATGACATTGACAAGTTTCGGCATATAAACTAGTATTACAATGAGACTAGAAAAATGCATTCCATTTCTACGAGAGATAGAACATAGTAGTATATGTAAGATATCTGTAGATTTTGGAATGTTTTTTATTAGCAGAAAGGAAACTGGATGAATGCTGATTGATGTATCAGATAAAATCAAAATTCCGATAGAAATAGAACAGAAGATTTTAAGCCGGTTCATAGCAATGTCGGAAAGAAATATTTCTGCGATCAAAGCATATAAAATACAATATGATCGGGATGTGATATGTGCAATAGAAAATTATATAGGACCAAGTTCTGCATACTACTTTTATCAAGAACTGAATTCTTTATTTAAGCAATATGAGATGGTTTGCTATCATTCAACAAAAACGATTGATGAGAACGTGATCCGTTCTAATGGTCTTACAACGAATGAGTGGAATACCTATAGTAAAAATATGGTTCATACCTTGCAAGTTCTCCATGTAGAAGAAAAAGATATAGTTCATATTGTTGAAATCATAAAGTGCAAGTATGATTGGAAATATCCTGCACAGGGCAGGGAACCACAACTATGTTTTTATTCAGACAGAGGTCTTTTAAGTGAGGATATGTATGCTGGGTATGAACAGTTTTGTGAAAATATTGGCGGAGAGCTGGCAAGGGATGCGTTAAAACAAAATTATCCCAAATTGTATGAGTGCTTAAGGGAGAATGGAAAAGCGTTTTTAGTTAAATTCAAGATACCATTTTCCAATATAAAGTCCTACAATCAAGACACTATTATATATCAATTTGTTGCATATTTTGCGGGAAGATATTTTTGGAATTATGATTATGAAATTCATTTTGATGGAAATACTGATAAAGCAGTTCCGGCAAGTGATATTTTAGAACTTATTCCGTACACAACAGATAGATATTATTTTAAGAAATAGATTATAATGAAAAATATACTATGAATGAAACAAAGGGGAAAGATGTTTAATCAGCTATATTTAATAATAGAGGAAAATAAGTTAAAGAAAAGATTTAAAGGTAATGTTGTAACGGCTGTTTTAGAGGTCTTAAACAAAGAAACAGATGTACAACGTTTGGAATTGATATATCAGACGTTATGGCGGTTTAATGATGCAATAAAGTTTTGGGATGAATTAATAGGATATACATCGGGGGATGAAGAATGGGAAGAGTATGAAAAAGATTTATACAGCAGATACACGGATATATTATTAAATAATCTGCAAAAATTATATTTGAGAACAGGCAGATTTGATTTTATGCAAGAGTATTCGAAAGCATATTGGAAACAGGTGCAGGAATCTATATTGCAGTTATGGAAAAAACTTCCAGAAGGAAAAAGTGTTGTAAAAAATGAAGTTAGTTTCCAAAAAATATTTGAAGATTTTTTTAATGAAACAATAAAGACATTTCCAGATTTTCTAGTAAAACGGTTACAAGAGTTTCGTAATTTGTATAGAGCCAGTAGATATCAGGTATTTGATAATTACAAATATATAATGCCTGATCCCGCATATTGTCATGATAATCGGTGGAATGATGACGGAGTAGCATATCTTTATTTGTCATACGATAATGAAAATAAGGAATGTCAAGGTATAAAACAAGCAAAGAAAACATGTTTTGAAGAATTAAGAGGAAAAGAGGGGGAACAGCTCTCTGTTTGTAAATTTAAAGCTATTCACAAACGAGTGAAAATATTAGATTTATCATATGATGGAATTGATTATGAGGAACAGCTTCAAGAGTTAGGAACATCAGAGGAAAACTATAAAGACCGTATATTACAGACGGTTCAAGAGAATTCTAAGTTGTATAACAGAATGAAGGCTTATGCACAAAATGGAAATAAAGAAGCATTTAATAAAGAATTGGATAGGCTGCAAAAGCAAGCCGGATTAGATAGAGAAATTCATGACAAAGTGCAATTACAGCTTTCAAAAATTTTAATAGGAAATATATGTGATTCGATATTTTATGCTGTTGATAAAGAGGATGATCCAAATTTGGAAGCGTATATTCCATTTAGGGCATTCAGCAGGTATCTTATTTCACAGGGATTTGGTGGTGTAGCTTATCGGAGTACAAGAATGGCATTAATTGGATTGCAGGGAAAATGCATTACTCTTTTTAATCCAGAAGATGCAATTTATATTGATGGAGAAATGGAGGTATATGAATATCACAAGGATGGTTGTAACTTAATAACTAGGTATGGCAATAAGCCTTGATGAGTTGAAAGAACAGAAAAATATTTTACGAATGACCTATACTTTTACATGAAAGATGGTTATAATAGAGTTGAGGTTAAAGGAAAGGAGATGTTTTACATGGAAGCTGTAGTAAAGGATATGAATGTTGTAGAAGATAGAACAGCACTGGAAACATTATTTTCTTATCTCGATAAAGGAATTGATGATATGGAAGCAGGGCGGCTTCATACCGTTGATGATGCATTTCAGATTATCAGAGATAGGATGAAAAATGAATTATAGAGTACTAATCACAGATGAAGCAACGGATGATGTATTCAATTTGGTTAAGTATATTCATGTTGATTTATGTAATCCAGATGCTGCAAATAAGTTATATACGAATTTAAATAGGGAAGTCAATAACATGGGTGACTTCCCTTTAAAATTTGCTGATTCAGGGATAAAGTACAGAGGATATATAATACATAAAAAGATATATCAGTCATATTTATTGTTTTATATCATAAGTGACGAGAATCAGACAGTATATGTTCTTCGTATTTTGAAGGATATTATGAATTGGCGCAATATATTGCAAAAAACAAATATCTATCATTTTTCAAATTATAGATGATAAAAGTAAGTGGTCGGAATCAAGCCTCCAAGTCCCCAAAAAGATTTGGAGGTTTTCTTCTGCCCATTTTTATCGGGAAGTAATTTCCCAAATAAACAATCTATGGTACAATATCTTAGAAATTATCATCAAGGGATGAGTAGTGGACCATAGAGAAAGAGCAGAGTCAATCGTAAGCTGATCTGGCTTACATCTAAAATACAATGCAACCTTTTTCTATGCAGGGACATAAGAGAGTGCATCATGTCAATTTTTTGCAGCCTCATCAGAGAGGAGTGCAACATTTTTCACGCCCAGAGTACAGTGAAAACTCTGGAAAGTGCATCTCAATTACCCTATCGACACATGTTGAGACAGTATGTTTATTGTCCAAACTCCACGAAGCGAAGCATCATGTAAATGTGAGACTGGATATGGATGAACTGGATTTGACATCTGCGGAGAGTAAGGCGACTTATGAAGAGATAAAAGCTTATGTGTTGGAGAAACATGGTTTGCAGGTAACGAATCTTTATATTGCACAGGTGAAGAGAAAGTGCGGTATTATTGAGAGGGAGAACTATAACAAGCCTAAGTCAGAAGATGCGAAACAACCACAGTGTCCGGAGGATAAGGAAAAGGCGATTAAGGATGCGTTGGAGTATTTTGGGATGGTGTAGAGATATTATGGTGGAAAGGAGAGACTTATAATGGATAATACGACTACAATAGGTGAAGAAAATGTTGTGCTAACAGGTGAAGAAAAAATGGGTGGCTATATTTCGAAACTTGTTTTTAATAATGGGCTTGAGATATCGATAAAAGAAAATGATATTGTTGTATTCGTAGGTCCGAATAACGCGGGAAAAAGTCAATCCTTGAAAGACATTTATGAGTTATGCGATAGCAAAAAAACAACCACTGTTGTAAAAGACATTGAAATAATAAAACGGAGTGGAAGTATAACGGATTTTTTAGATACAGTTTCCACAGTAGATGACCATGGAGGCTATAAAAATTATTCAGGGTTGGGCTATAACATTGCATCACATACGATATCAAATTATAGAACAAATAAATATTTCGGTAGTACTAGACCACTATTTGTTACATATTTAGATACATTAAAAAGACTTACAATCAGCAATCCAGCACCATTGATAACACGTAAGGCAGCAAAGAGTAATCCTATTCATTATGCGGCATTTGACAGAACTTACAGAAAGTGGCTGAGCGACAATTTTAAAAAGGCATTCGGTAAGGAAATTATTCCGCATACATTAAATGGTGGAAATATCCCTTTGTGTATAGGAGATGCAGTAAAATTTGAAAACGAGTTTTCTGATGAACAAGAAAGACAGGAAGCTTATGCAGAGGTGTTGGATACATATAAGCAGGTTCAAAGTCAAGGAGATGGCATTAAAAGTTTTACAGGTATATTATTATACCTAATGATAGATTATTATTGTACCTTTTTGATTGATGAACCGGAATCTTTTTTGCATCCACCCCAGGCTAATATTATGGGTAGAATAATTGGACAGACTTTGCAAGAAAAACAACAAGCTTTTATTTCGACTCATAGTGAAGAGGTAATAAAAGGTCTTCTGGATGTTTGCCCTGGAAGAGTTAAGATTGTGAGAATAACTCGTGAAGAGGATTCAAATAATTTCTCCGTATTAGAAAATGATAGATTTAATGAAATTTGGAATGATCCTCTTTTGAAATATTCTAATATTATGTCGAGCTTATTTCATAAAGAAGTTGTATTATGTGAGAGTGATTCTGATTGCAAAATGTATTCAATTATTGATAATAATATTAAGCAGTCAGAAGGAATGTATTCTGAAACGTTATTTGTTCATTGCGGTGGCAAACACAGAATGGCAAAAATTATTAAAGCGTTACTTTCACTTAATATTTGTGTAAAACTTGTTCCGGATATAGATGTCTTGAATGATGAAACTGTATTTAAAGGAATTATAGAAGCATTTGGAATAGATTGGGATAGTGTGAAGAGTTCGTACAATACAATAGTTTCAAATCTTCATAGTCCAAAAGAGAAAATTGTTCGAAATGATGTGTGCACAAATGTAAATAGAATTTGTGAGAAATCAAATAATCAATTTTTGTCGAGTAATGAACTAAAAGAAATAAGAGGAACAATTAGTGTTATTTCTAAATGGGATGCAATAAAAAAAGGTGGAGTTTCTGCATTGCCTGCAGGTGACGCAACTGTTGCATTTAAGAATATGAATAATATTTTAAAAGATGTGGGAATTTTCATCGTGCCAGTCGGAGAATTAGAATGTTTTGTAAAAGAAGTTGGAGGACACGGACCAGAATGGACTAATAGTGTTCTTGAAACATTCCCGGATTTACAAAATGAAGTATATGATGAAATAAAAGAATTTGTTAGAATGATTTGTTCATAGGCAGATAAGCAATGTTTGAATTATATGTTTACGAGGGGCTGACGTGCTAAGCTGTTATATAAGCGATAGGCTCAGGTTTCCGTTGAAAGAATCTGAGCCTTTGTTCATATGCCTATCAGCACGTCAGTGGGTTCATGCTGTCAACATATGAGTAAGTAGTTGGAATAGATTCAGTAGTTTATGGTGTAGCTTGCTTGAAGTTTTAGAAAAATAGAGATATGGAATACAAAAGGAGAAAGTATTATGTCGTTAGCAATGCCAAACATAAAAACTTTATTAAACAAAATTCGTGAAAATAATTGGTATATTACAGCATTTCCATTTGCTTTTTGTGGTAATGAATATGTTGTTGTTTTTGAAGATCTGAGGGAAATTGACAGAGGAACCAAATATTTTGCGGTATGTCTTACCTTTATTGATATTAATGATGAAAATCGTAGATTAGAAACATATGTAAATTCATATAGGTTCAACAAATCAGATGAGGAACTAATAGACTTTTTTGGAATAGTAGCACGAGGATATGGTAATGGAAATATAATCTGGCAACTATACTATGCATTAAATGCAGCTACACCAGATAAATATCATCCAATAGAAGAAAGATATAAGGGTTATGTGATAAAGACTATTGATATGAGAGAAAATAACGAAGGCTTTTGCTGTTATATGGCTCGTCATAATGGAGAGGATTCTCATGGTGAACAAATATATCGTTCTGCAAAAAATACAGCAAAAACACGTTTGCTTAGAGAATCTTTATTTAATCTACTTGGTAATGACAAGACAATAAGTTTCTGCTATCGTCAAGAAAATGAACTTGATGATGCAACAATTGCTTTATCATTACGTTGCTCGGAGAAAAATTTTTGATACATAAATTATTGTTCACAAGTAACTATTCAGTACCCCGTTAATGACATCTTGATTTTTCGGCAAAACAGAGAAAATAAAATTTCTGTTTCGTCATCGTTTTAGTGCAAAGTGTGGATAATTTTTCAGTTTGGCTGCCAAGTGCTTCGGGTTTGTGGATTACTGAAACATAACTACTTAGTTTTATCCAGATAACAGCATTTTTGTGGATTTTATCCGGGTGTTATCAGCATTTAATCTCTGTTTTTTTCTGGTTATCCACCGTCATTTTGACAGTCTGCCAAAATCTTACGTTTCGCTTTTTACCCCATTTTCCGTTAAAATGGAAGTAGCAAATTTTAACGGAAGAAGGTGGTCTGATTGACAAAAGATGAAATGAATAAGCAGTTATTACAGCAGGTTAATTCATTAACATCAACTGTAGATTCCCTGAATGCTACAATCAATGCGCAAACACAGTTGATCGCTCAACTCAATCAGACGATACAGGGACTAAAGGAACAGCTTAATAAGAACTCCAAAAATAGTTCCAAACCACCTTCAAGTGATGGTTTCAAAAAGCCTGCCCAAAAGAGTCTGCGAAAACCATCCGGTAAAAAGGCTGGTGGACAGAACGGACATCAGGGGACACATTTAGCGGTAATAACAGCTCCGGATAAAATAGTCAAACATATGCCTTCCGTATGTGAAGGGTGCCCACATTATCAGATATGCAAGGGCACTGCATGCATTGCGGAGAAACGCCATGTTATCGATGCAGTTGTTAAAGTCAATGTAACGGAGCATCAGGCACTGGAACTTCCAATCTGTATGCTGTATGGAGATACACGCAGAGGTGCTTTCCCTTCTGACGTAAAAGCAGCTGTACAGTATGGCGAAAACCTTCAGTTATTAGCTGTTGCGTTGAATACCGTAGGTGCAGTCAGCATCAAACGCACCCATGAGATCCTTTCCGGAGTATTTAACATTCCGATTGCAACAGGAACAATCAGCAGCATGGTAAAAAGATGCGCTGACAGTTGGATCTATGTCAATACTTTGGGCACAAAAAGTTGAACTTTTCTCCCAGCATAACATATGCCGAGAGAATTATTTCTTAGGCTGCTAGAGCCTCATCTTCAACCTGTTGTGGTGTCTTGTAATCAAGAGCACTATGGCGCCTTTTTCGGT